>Ga0307517_10004064_pt1 | contig 22591 bp, 18 predicted proteins | sample 23_EM_MG_FD_194515 | JGI IMG/M metagenome (GOLD analysis project Ga0307517, IMG submission 194515) | Populus trichocarpa ectomycorrhiza microbial communities from riparian zone in the Pacific Northwest, United States - 23_EM | ecosystem: Host-associated > Plants > Roots > Unclassified | place... | reverse complement strand
AAAATAATATAAAATTAAAAAAAAAATCCCCCCCCCCCAAAAAAAAAAAAAAACCAAAATATCTACTCCCCCATCGAATATACAATTCAATAAGAACTAAAAAGAAAAACCCTCGTGAATGTCCAAAAATCAAATACTAGCAAAGATAAGTCTTCCATTAAGCTTACTCGGATTATAAAAAAAAAAAAAGAAGCTTACTTAGTAAATCCGAGCAAAAAATAATAGAAACTTGAAGGACACAGAGTGAATAGAGAGAAATAACACGCGAAGTTATGCAAAGAGTGTGAAATAATTAATTAAATTTATTACCAGAGAAGAGAGAGCAGAAGAACCTAGCCATACTTTATCTAGAAACTTGTTCAACAAGTGGAAGAAAAATTTTGTAATTTTGAGAGGTTATTGAGGGGCTTTGGTAACTTTCCTTCTTTTTTTTTAATAAGATAATAAAAATCAAAGATAACGCGTCTAAGAAACCCTGACCCTGTAAAAAGAAAAAAGAGAAATTGAAAGGGCGGATTTTTGCGTGTATCGAGAAGACAGGGCGAGAGAAGCGTAGATACGGATTCGCATCCAATGAGAAACGTTTTTTCTATTTCTCTCTTTATTTGTTTATTGAATTTCTGAATTGCCAAAATTGACCCGAGTTTTAATAGGGGGGGGTATCCCGTGGAAGGTTCGCGGGAAAGTGAAAAGGGGAGCGAGGTGAAACGGCGTCGATTTTGTTGTTCTGACTTCTGAGTGACAGGAATTGATAAGCAGAGTTCACGGCGGTTAACAGAAACGGTTGAATAATTTGCAAGGACTGTTTCCTCTAGACAGCGACTTTGGCTGCGAACACCGGCTATCGTGGCATTATCGCAAATTTTGTGTTCAGCTGAATTCTCTCCTTCACGCCTTCACCCAGCAAATATTTCCCTCTTCTGTGGCCTTGTCGTGTACCCTGACAAAAATGTCCTCTCATTGCCCAGTTTCTTATTCCTGCTTTTTTCTTTCCTTTCTTTTTTTTCCTTTCTGATTCAAGACCTTGGTTATTATAAAAAACATTAAAAAAGTGGGGGTGAAAACACTGTTTGCATGAACAGAGTTAACCACCTCGATTTTTTTCAATACATTTTTTTTTGTTATGTTTGCTTTTTATTTAATAATTATAGTTTGATTTTATAAAATTAATATTCAATCAAAAATAAAATAACATTGAAAGTCATGAACACGTGAGTGATTCTGAGATGAAATAAATATTAAAATAATAATGAAAATATAATAAAAATATATATTATAAGTTGCAATAGTTATACATGATATTTTCTTCTTCTTCTTCTTCTTTATGTTTTGATCACCTTGTCCTTTTTTATTTATAATTTAATACTTTTCAAGTTGATTTAAGTTTGATATTTTATCTTAATTGACTTTATATAAGACTCTTGCCATGTTAAAAATAAATCTCGGGGTTGATTTAATGCTTAAACTGACAAAACAAAATTTAATTTTACTGATACTGATACTGACTAGTTGAAATTTTAGAGATCAATTTTCAAATTAAAATATATGTTCAATATTTTTTTATAAAAAATAATATTTTTATCTCGATTTTTCAACTCAATCTTTGTTTGGAATTAACAAATTTATTATTATTAATTATCACATATAATTTTCAAGTTATTTTATTAAATAGAAGCATAAACTTTTCAATATATAATTAAAGTCTCTTGCTAAAAAAAACACTGACAACATTTGTACCCTTATTTTGCGTTGAAAAAAAAAAGTTTCACCTTATAGCTTGGCTTGGGGAATCAAACCAGTTAGTTTACAATAAAAAGTGTATTTGGTATTGCGGTAGCTGTTGTGATTATGATTTGAAAAAAAATTATTTTATAAAAAGTATTTTTAGTTGAGGTTGGTTTGAAAAAATAGGTTTTGATTTTTTAGTTCCAAAAACCCTGTTTGTTTAGCCAAGAGAACTAGCTTTGACGGGTAAAAAATATTGTGAGGGGGTGATTTGTCATTTGTGTTATTTTGAAATATACACATCAAGATTTAACAACACACTATTCATTTTTTATTCTTAATAAAAAAGGTAGGTAACCTTGGTCTTTCATACCTATATGATCATGGGCTTTTTAGTTTTCGGCCATGCACGAGCCCATCTCCAACCTAGTTTATTTTTATTTTATTTATGGCTATAATTTTATTTTATTTTTACATGTAGGGGTTGATTTTTAAAAGTCAAGTGATATTAAAATAATTATCCAGCCATGACATAGGTTTTCAAATAATACTATAGCTTTTTTATAAATAATATTAATGATTACTTGTTTTTTTTTTAAAAAAAACAACGCTTATTAAAACAGAAGGACATGTTTACGTAAACAAACAATACATGGATAGGGAAATGGAGTACTCACTTCTTCCAAATTAATAGATTTTTTTTTTCTAATTTCTGTTTTAATTGCATGTATTTTTTATTCACTAAACCACAAAATACAAAAAAATTAAGAGTGAAAGATAATTTTGACCAGAAAAAATATATTTTTTCTTATAATTTTAGATATTTGTCTTCTTTTTTACAAGTATTCATTTTTATTTCCACAAAAATGAAAAAAAAATTAAAAGACTACTTATGTCATCACGATAGATATTGTATATTTAAGAGTGCATCTATCTCTTGAAGCACAACCACTCACTTAAGTCTTCGTTTAGCTTTAACAATTCTTTTTATAATTTCTTTTACATTTCTTAATTCAAAAATGCAAGTGTCATCTTTTTAATTTTTAATTATTAATTATAAACCTTGAGGGTGTATCTCAACCAGTAAGATCCTGAATTTGTTTCTTAAAGGTCATCAGTTTGAGTCCTACAAATCTCAGATCACTGGAAGTTTACATGGTCGTTAACTCCAAGGCCTGTGAGATTAGTCAAGGTGCGTACAAATTGGTTTGGACACCTACAATAATAATAATAATAAATTATTAACTGCAATTTTTCACAAAACTGAAAAAATACATTCACAATACCGGGGCCCTTTTCCCTGGCACTGTAAATTTGCTTGGAATTTTATTTGCAACATAATGAAGGTAACCTACCTGGTATCAGTGTGGAGAGAGAATCAATGGATGTTCCAGACACGAGAAGAAGAATGCAGGAACCCAGAGCACTTTATCAGCCATTAATCACGCAAGCGTCAAAATATACATTGTTTTTTGTTTTTTACCCCTTATGTTAGTACAAATACAACCGGGAAAAATTCACACACTTTAAATTGACTACGATCAATCGAATAAAATTTTTTATTTACAAGACATGAATATACGTGGGTGGTTTGTTTATAATTTTTATATTTTCTGTGCATCGAATAGTATTGAAATTATCAATACTATTGAGATAAATATTATAAGTTACGTGATGTGATGAGATTTTTATAATTTAGAGTCTATTTGGGAGTGTGTTTGCTGTTGCTTTTTAAAGTGTTTTTCGTGTCAAAATAATATTTTTTTATTTTTTAAAAATTATTTTTGAGTTAAGCGCATCAAAACGATCCAAAATATATATAAAAAATTAATTTTAAAAAAAATTAAAATTTTCTAGAAACGCGGGTACAACCGCGTTTTCAGACGCTCACTTAGTAAAACTGACTCAATTTGTATACTTTATATTATTTTTGTGTTTATATTTGATAGTTTGTAGTTTTTTATATATTTTTTGATGATTTTGATATACTGATATAAAAAATAAAATAAAAATTTTTATTTTAAAACATTTTTAATTGAAACCCAACATGTATCACATTATCAAATACTTTTTGTATAAATGTTTCAGCTCTAAATTTTTTATTAATAAATTTCCTATTAAATTTATTTAATGCAACAAAAAAAAAAGGGTTTGTCTTTTTTAATGGAGGGAGGATGTATATAAGAGGGGTACAATATATGAAAATTATAGCCAACGTTAAAGATGTTATGCTAGAAATTTGTTTTTAAATACTGATTCATAAAAATTAACAATATAAATCCAATTCATGAATACATTTAATATCCAAAAAGAAATTAGCTCAATTTAGCATATAATTTGCTCGAGTTCAAAAAAATTTAAATAAATTAAATTTATAATTTATAAAATATCAAAAATTAAATTAAATATAATTAAGGAATAAAACCCATCCAACAATGTACACATGACTCCTATCCTCGAGTAACAAATTGACCGAAAGAATGGCTAGAATGTTCAAAATACACACCTGGGCTGGCCCAGAAAGTGAAGAGAGTCCCATCTCCAAACCATTACCAGTTACCCGGTCCAGTCGGTTGCCCCGAATTCACTGGAACCCTCCAAATCATTCTCTCTCAACACACCCCGCCAGCATTTCCCCACCTGAAGGGTGACCGACAGACAGCCAGGCAACTTCTTGCCTTCTTAAACGTTCTCCGACATCATTGGCAAAGAGCGCTAAGATCCGAGGTTGATCAATGGCTGTCGAAACGGAAGTTACAAGTGTTACTGAACTGGCTCTTGCTGATACTGACATCAATTGGGCCAGGTCGGTGCACTTTCTTCACTCTTAATATTTACTGGGTTTATATTACAAATCTCGTTAGTTTTAAGTTTCAGCCTGATCATCACTGGTTCTGGCTACCACGTATGCTTGCTTTTATTGCACCGTGTCGTAATATTTAAAACACCAGCGCGATCTTTCTCGAGGTGGCATGCAAATAATAATGTCTGGCCATGTAACAAAGAGAGATAAACCTAAATCAATTTCAATTTCATATAATATTATTTGATTATCTACTCTGCTTTATACTTCTCTTAAGCAACTACAGTGACTATGGTGTTCTGTTATACGAAAGGATAACCTCCTATTGAGCAATTTACTTTAATGGATTTTTGATAATCAAATTCGTTGAAGGCACATTCACATAATCATTCGATCATAAACCTTTTTGGCATCCATAAATCGATTAGAGTTTGTTTTTGAGCCAGAAGTAAATTGTAATTGGGCTAGCTGGGTGCTTTCTGTTGCCTTTATTCGAGTGATGCCCGAGTAGTGGCATCAAGTAGGTGGCAATGACTGTGTCCCATCCATCCTCATTTCCTTTTCAGTAAACATGCAGTGAGCTTGCATCTAAACTCACAATTATTTCAGTTCTTCAATGACGAGTCTTGAAGATGTTTGTTCTCATCATCATTTTCTTTTTGTGGATTTTATATAGTCATGTGAAGCGCTGGCACTACTCGGGTTTTTGCAAAATCTAAACTAACACTACTTGTAATTTACTGGCTCTGACTCAGGCTGGACAAGACGAAGTTTCATATTATTGGTGCTGTCCTCTTTACTGTTCAGCAAGGCTTACTTCACCCAACAGCAGTTGTGAAGACTAGAATGCAAGTAGCAGATTCTGGGCTCTCTCACATGGGTGGAATATCCGTAGCTAAACACATATTGAGGAACGATGGTATTCCAGGTCTTTTTCGAGGTTTTGGCACCTCTGCTATTGGAGCATTACCTGGTAGAGTTCTTTCTTTGACAGCTCTTGAAGTGTCAAAAGATATGATGTTCAAATACACTGAAGCTTTAGATATGCCTGAAGCAACACGTGTTGGTATTGCAAATGGAGTTGCAGGCATGTTGTCAAATCTAGTTTCTTGTGTGTACTATGTGCCCTTGGATGTGGTATGTAAATTCGTTTCCTCTTTTTATAGTTTTCCGAGGTTTTTTTGTCTTCAAGTACTTACCACTCAATTGGAAAGAAAAAAGATTTGTTAAAACGTAATCCTTGATCTTGGCCAATAACTATATATTTTTGGACTATTTTGGTACACCGGGGAAATTATTGTGGGGGTGATTTTGGGATTTTGCCTTTTGTTTTGGTGAAGATTGTTTTACTGCAGGTTAGGTTAAGAATATACACAAACATCCATCCTGTAGTTTGAGTCACTGTCATAGAGAAAGCATAGATGCGAATCAAAATCATAGTTTGGCACTTGTTGTCAACTGTTACAAACCAATAATTGCCTAAAGCTTGATGCCAAATATCTAGTTTGCAATTTGTCTTGTGATGGAGATAACCAGATAAAAGGGAGTGTCCATTTCAATGTCTATTATCCTATGTTACATTTGGTCTTACTTAGCGTACACTTTGCATTCTAAAAAGCCTATGAAGTTGTAAAAATGACCTAATAAAATAATGTTTTAGAATAGGAACAATTTGTATCAGTTTATATGTAGAATTATAGTTGTGGATGTTAGGGAATATTCTTATGTGGTGCAAGTTGCATTGGCATGAAGTTTTTTTGTCTATCTTTGACCCCCGTTTTACTGCTGTTATCATAAACGAGTCCTGCTGATAAAATGTTGTGCAGTTTTCCTTGATCCTGTACTGTAAAAATAACATCTGGTGCTGCAGTTTGAGCAGCAAGAAGAAGATTGTATCATGAGAGAAGCAGAATATTGGCTCAAAAACAAATTCATTTGGTGCTGTCTCAAAAACAATCTTATGTCGTGTTTTCTCAGATATGCCAAAGACTAATGGTGCAAGGGCTTCCCAGGGTTGCATCTTATAAAGGGCCATTTGATGTCATGTGTAAAGTGATGAAGACTGAAGGGTTCCGTGGTTTATATAGAGGTTTTGGATTGACAGCTGTAACGCAGTCACCGGCATCGGCGCTTTGGTGGGGTACCTATGGTGCTGCCCAGCACATCATTTGGAGGTGCATCTAAACAATTATCGTGTTCTCTTATCTCTATATGCTGTCTAACCCAGCAATTTCTGATTGAGATGTTAAACGATATGGATATATATCCATTTTTAGGAGCATGGGCTATAGGGATGACATTGACAAGAAACCATCTCATTTGGAAATGGTGACAGTTCAGGCTATGGCAGGAACAGTGGCTGGTGCTTGTTCCTCAATTATCACTACTCCCATGGATACCATAAAGACACGGCTGCAGGTATGTAGTGTATCAGACTACCATTCACTGTTTCTATTGCATTACTATGTCCATAGAAGGAGAAACTACCTGTTTTTTTCCGTTCAAATCTTGTGTTGTTTGGAACTTTATGTTATATTTGGAGTAACACTGAACACGAGAATTCTTATCTGGAAGGTTATGGATAATTATGGTTCTGGAAGACCTTCAGTACTCAAGACAACAAAGACTCTACTCAAGGAAGATGGATGGCGGGGCTTCTACAGAGGTTTCGGACCCCGTTTCTTAAATATGTCACTCTATGGAACTACAATGATCGTTACCTATGAACTGATAAGTATGTCCATTTCCCAGGTTTTTCTTTTGATGATGGGCAGATTAGTATGAATTATAGAACGATTCATGAGCGTTTTCATGCTTGGGCATTTTCTTGCACCTGCTTTGATCTGAAAAACTGAAACCCAGTGTTATCTGTCCTCTGCATATATTCCTTGATTCATGCTTTTGAAATATAGATTTCCTTGTCTGCGACTGCAAAAATTACTTTGCAATCTCTGTTGTCCTCTCTTTTCCTGTTTTAAGACAGGGAAGTGATTTCTCACATAATTATTGAATGGATGTCACTCGTCTTGATTTTGGTATAATAGTTGCAGTCAAACGCATAACAATTTAATTTTTTTTCGAGAAGTATAAGCACTTCCTGACGAGTCATCCTGATGCAGATGCTGCTGTTTGTTTGATCAAATGACGTTTTTGTTCAGAAAAAAAACTCCCCCCCTTGTAGCATTACCTTTATTTATTTTCTGTGCTGCTTCTGTTCTAAATCTTCCCTTCCAAAATTCTGCTCATTAGAACATTCAAATGAAGGCCAGCTAATCAATCCATTACTGTTTCTGCTGCATCTTTTTATTAGAGAGATTATCTATCAAGCAAGGATGAAGGCTCACTGTTTCTGCGGCAGCAAGGATGAAGGCTCAAGGTGGACGAGTAATCGCTGGCCGTGCATTTCCATGAACCGAGAGGAAGTTCATTCCAAGAAGTCTCCACTCTCTCTCTCCATAAACCATTGCCACTCAAGTGTTACTCAAGACAGTTTTGACACGGTCAGGATTGGGTAACATTTCTTGGAGATTGGTCCTTCTCTTAAATTTTTTGATGAAGAAGGTGTGTCTCAGTTTACTCACTGGCCTTTACGTTCTGCAGCTGGAAATACATGTTCCATTGTTTTTTATTTATTTACTTCAATTTATTTTCTTGAATGTTTTGATTATTTTGATGGATTTTATGTAAAAACAAGTAAATTTAAACAAGGATCATTATTGGCCACACATAGTCGTGTATGGGCAAGGCAAGGGCGAAAGAGGGGAAGAATGAAACACAGATTCAAAATTGCAGCCTTGCACCTCCATAAATGTTGTTGGCGTCAGGAAATAAGTATGATTTTATCTTGAATTTATATTCAAGATAACAGTATCAGATAAGATTCAATTTCACCATAAAAAAATTAATTTAGAATAACTTATTTTAAAAAACACCTAAATTGTCTCAATTAATATCTAAATTAATATGAAAATATCTATTATCATTTAATAAAAAAGTGCCAAACTTTTATTTGAGCTAAGATCTAAAAAATATTTAAACATATGTCTGTGTAAGGATTTAAACCCCGCAACCACAGCAACAACCGATAAGTTAAATACCCAACCAAACACATACTTACAAGCTAAGCTTTCAAGTTTCCGCGATAACCACTGGCCACAATTGCGATCACCCGAAATAATAATAATAATTAAAAAAAAAATAATAATAATAATTAAAATAACAGAAATTCAAATAAAGGGAGTTCGTTTTGTTTGCTATTTGTAACCCCGATTTTGGCGCTACCCTTTATAAACACATAGACGATAGTCACGATACAGAGAGAGAGGGAGAGAGGGGCAGAAACGCATTTCTCTTTGTTAAAAAAAAATTAGATCTCAAACTTCTCTTGTCTCCTCCTCAGGCACCGCGGTAAGTCTCTTACATGTTAGAACAGAGCACATGCATTCTGTGATTTCTTTCCTGCGTGATTAGATCTGGATCTCTCTCGTAAATGAATCTTGTTTTGATTGCAGTTGTAATAAGGCAGGCAAGATGGGGCTCTCTTTCACGAAATTACTTGGCCGGTTGTTCTCAAAGAAGGAAATGCGGATTCTGATGGTAGGTCTTGATGCTGCTGGTAAAACCACCATTCTTTACAAGCTCAAGTTGGGAGAAATTGTCACCACCATCCCTACCATTGGTAATTTATTTACAGGCTAACCATTCTCATCTTTTCTTCTTTTCTTCTATATATCTTTAATTCGCTGGTTTTTATGCTGTTAGGATTTAATGTGGAAACTGTGGAATACAAGAATATTAGCTTCACTGTTTGGGATGTTGGTGGTCAAGATAAGGTAATTGATATGCCTTTGATTTATGTTTATCTGTTGTCTACATTTATTTTTAGAGAGTGAATCTCGTTTTAGTCATTCTAGTTTCCCGATGGTCGCTTATGGTGACTGTTTTGTGTGGATTGTGTTTATTGTTGTTTGAATAATCAATCATATGCTAGGCTTTTCCTGGTAAAATTGTGGTCCTTGTGCATGGATTTGCTTTCTTTCTAATTTCCTGGATTTTATCAGAGGGGGAGAGGGTGTTGGGCATGACTGAGAGAGGTGAATTAGCTTTGGCATCTTGAATAGGATCTACTTTCTTTGTTTTATCAGTGGAAATGTGGTCGATGCCTGTTATCATCGTGTGTTTTCATCCAGGGGCCTGTTGATAAAAGCCTTGATTGTAAACACATGTTCTGTTTACTCTTGGTTGGATTAGTAACTGGGTGTGTAATTTGTTTATAGAGCTCCTTTTGGGCTTCTAAGTGCTTGTCCATTGTCGATCTCAACTTATTATTATTATTATTATTTTTTTTGAACTTTGATTGAAAAAATAAAGTGGTTTTAGTGCCCACAAATTGTAATTTCTTTCATGGATGATTTCAGATTCGCCCTTTGTGGAGACATTACTTCCAAAACACGCAAGGGCTTATCTTTGTGGTTGACAGTAATGACCGAGATCGAGTTGGTGAGGCTAGAGACGAGCTGCACAGGATGTTGAATGAGGTACTGAGAGTGTCAATCTTTGCTTATATATCAACGTTTAAGATTTTACTATGGCAGACATGTCTTTCATTTATGCTACTCGAATAATGAGATAATAATTTTGCATGAACCTATATGCAGTGACGTATTAGGATTGAGGAAATAATATTGATTTTATTTTTTCTGGGCAGGATGAGCTGAGGGATGCTGTGCTCCTTGTGTTTGCAAATAAGCAAGATCTTCCAAATGCAATGAATGCTGCTGAAATCACTGATAAGCTTGGTCTTCATTCTCTAAGGCAACGCCACTGGTAAAGTTGATAGCACTCTCTCTCACTCCCACTCACCCCCATGCACACATAAGCACACATGCACAAGCCTACAAAGCATGAAAAGCACAAATTCATAGTTATCCTTAAGACAGGGCACCGAGCATTGACATTCTTAATTCATGATGCGAGACTTCATGTGGTTCTGCTCGCCACTCCTTCCACCTACAAAATGCATGTTTTTTTTTCGAGGAATACAGACTTGGAAGCAAACTTCTCTTGCTCTTCATACCTTCTCTTTTCTTGTGAACTATTATCTCTCCATACCTTGATCGCTCTACGCAAACATAAGCAAGCACGTAACTTTTGTTGATGTTTTGCAGGTATATCCAGAGCACATGTGCCACTTCAGGAGAAGGGCTTTATGAAGGATTGGACTGGCTTTCAAACAACATTGCTAGCAAGGTATGTGCGATAATATCTGTATTCTTCATTGCTTCCATTGTTTACAAAGTATCACTTTCTGCTAATTGTGGTCTGTCAGTTATATTCTCTGATTCACTTTTTTTTTTGAAATTACAGGCTTAATGGACTGGAGTTGAAATTTTCTCAACAATGTGTGCTAGCATTTGATGTTTTGTTTTAGATGTTGCCTCCATTCTTTATTCTTTCTTTTTCTCACAAGATTTGTTTTATAAATTCATATTTCACGTGTCAGTACTCTGTTTGTCTTTTTAATTAACATACACTATGCAGACTATTTGCATATATATTCTGAATATAAGCCATGAGTAGTTTGGAGTGTCAGTCAAGTCACGATATAGATTCATTTACCGTTATCACAATACTCTAGAGAAGCACGGAATGTCTAAATACTGTTTGAACATTGCCATTTGATTTTTTCTCCTGGCTAATCTAAGGAGGCCTTTGTCTTAATCAGGTGCCGGAGATAAAACCCGGCATGGGAATCACATTCAAATTATATAGTTAATCCAGCTAGTTTAAATACCTAGTTGCTCAGTTTCCAGTTTATCCTGACAGAATGTGATCCAAATACATACCAGATAACCTATAGGCACCCTTTAGGTTGCCTCCATAATCAATTTGGCAGGTATAAAGCTTGTCCTTCAGTACTCCATTCTCATTTTGAAGGAAGGACTTGACAATATACCTGTTTACTCTCGCCCGTGCCATTGCTAACATTACAGTAAAGACTCCAAGCTCATTCATATCTGCTTGCTTGGTCTCTGAGTTGCTATCGAGAGTATTTTTGCAGAATTCTGGCAGACTGCATCGATTAATATGTGGATTCCTGGATTGTCACCGCAGATGAGTAGTGGAAGAAAAAGTAGAGCAAAGTCATTGCAAGACGAAACACAAAAATTGAATCATGATATGCAATGATCTTTCTGCTCCTTCGAGTACGAGGGCAATGAATTAGAGTAGCTTCCATTTATACGCCGAAGTAGGCAACCTGTTAGGTTGCTAGAGTTTTAAAAAATAGTCACGCGTCATTCCAGTAAGGTTGCCAAGGCAAACTCAGACTAAAAAGCGGCCAAGGCGTGTAAGGTTTGTCTCCCTCAGCTTTGTTTCCAGACAAGAGATGGAAGGTTTTAACTTAGAGGGTGGTTGATAAGTTTAAAATGCTTTTTTGGTGAGTAATGTATTAAAATAATATATATTTTTATTTTTTAAAATTTATTTTTAATATTATCATATTAAAACAATTTAAAAATATAAAAAAAATTATTTTTTCAAAAGAAACTTGAATTTTTGTCGACCTTCATGGACTCCCAGACAGGAGCTTAATCATGGGTTGGTATCCTGGATTTGGCCCAACAAATGGAACTTAGAGAAACCGTTTACGCCCTAAACAAATGATTGGGTCACTTTGTCTTTCTTATTGCAGTCGAAGACCGACAAAATTCCAACTCTTCCCTATCATGCCAGTTAGCAATCCGATCAGCCCAAACTAGCAATACATAGTTCTATCTGTTGCATTCATAACATTTCCTTTAAAATGAAATTTTAGTGCAATTCTTGAAAATTTAAAGTGTTATTGCTCGCATATCAAGTAGTAATTTTGAGATCATAAATTATAACCGAAGGAGCAGCAGTTGAAATCACCTTTGCAAATAGGCGGCAAGAGAAACCGGTAATGCTACTTCATGCTCCTTTGCAAATAGTTATTACACTTTCTAGAGAACAATGTATAGTCAGATTTACCGAGCTCAACTTCATGCTCCTGATCTTCCACCAACCGTACCATTTTCCAAGGCAGTGGCTGCTCTTGCATACCTTTCCAGAAAGTCCTCTTCGGTTTCTTCAAGTTCATCCCCCTCGGAATCCTAATCAGAAGAACAAAACCAGAGCTAAGCTTGCAAATGATTTTCAGATGTAGAAACGAATAATATGCTCCTAACTGGATGGGTAACAAGCATAATCCCCAGGAAAATCCAATTTCCCGGCATGATTCATCACTTTGCTATGTAGTCATCAGCTGATGTAAACAACAGCTGCATACATTGATGAGAAGCTCAGGTAGCCAATAGATTTATTTTCCCTTCTCGGTGGATACTGCGTTGGAGGAAATTAAATATGGCATCCCTTATAAAACTCCATAGAAAATAATTTGGGAGTCTAACCTCGTCATCGTCTTCATCATCTTCTTCAGCCTCTCCGTCTTCCTCATCTTCCTCCATTTCATCCTGCACTTCTTTCAACATTACCAATGCCTCCAGCAGCAATCGCCACCACTCCCAAACGCCACCTTACACGGATTTGAAACCTTCACACGGGCGATCAAGTGCTGAATATACTGTTGAGGTGGATGCTTTTGACCTCCTTGCCCACGTGCTCTCTCATCTCAAACACCAGTAGGATGACAAAACTAAACAGGATCGAAAGTGTTAGAAATTTGAGAAATAGGAAAAGCCAAAACAGCAACTACCACAGAGATGTAACTGCTTTATTTTATACCTTTGAAAAATTACCATGAGAGAAATGGATTAAGAAAATAATAATAGAAACACGCATAAAAATCAGATTCAAACAACGAACAAACCTTAACGCATCTCCCGTAAATAGAAAAGGTGCAATAGATCCTTTCCGTTTCCAGTTAATTACGAACACGTGTTAATTTAGGAAGTAATAAATCAACAACCTCCAATTTAGTTAAATTATTGTAATTATGATTAATTAATGGATATGCTGCCACGTAGGAATTTAGAGGAAGATAATCCCGTTTTACTTGTGCCCGTTGCAGAATTGCTTGAGTCAAGAGACAAACGACAAGTCACAAACATAGAGCAAGATTGGCAAATAAGCACGACTAACCAAACGTGTGAAACCTGCCCACGTGGATGTATGGCCCGTCCTCAAAAAACCACTCTGCACGCACTTAACCGCTCAAGCCATAGCCACGACACATGCCACGTTCTCTCCATGCAAACACCCTCTCAAGTCTCAACTCTTTTAAATCCCCATCTTCCAAATTCTTACCTCACAATCACAAAAAAACAGAGAAAACAGACTATTTCTCACACTTTGACAATGCCAGGCCTTACTATTGGAGACAGTGTCCCAAACCTTGAAGTTGAGACCACTCATGGAGTTATCAAGCTTCATGACTACATAGATACCTGGACCATTCTCTTCTCGCACCCAGGTTGTGTCTCTGTTCTGCAACTGTTTTCTATGTTTTTTATAAGTTAATTAATGGTGTCCGAGTTGTAAGTTTTTTGCATGCAGGTGATTTCACACCAGTTTGTACTACCGAGCTTGGAAAGATGGCTGCTCATGCTCCAGAATTTGCTAAGAGAGGGGTCAAACTGTTGGGATTGTCCTGTGATGATGTTTCGTCTCATGCTGAGTGGGTCAAGGACATTGAAGCCTACACTGTAAGAATCTCTCCTTCTAAACGATCGTTGTTAATTTGGGTTATTGGAAGATATTCAGTAGAACATGTAAGGGATTTTCTAGGTATATGGATGTACTGTCTCTGTTCTACATGTACTTATATTTTTTTTTTATCAGTAGTAATATTTTTTGATTCATAAACAATGAGTAATTATGTGCACAATTCGTGCATGCAGCCTGGATGCAAGGTTACATATCCAATAATTGCAGATCCTAAGAGGGAACTCATTAAGATACTTAATATGGTGGATCCAGACGAGAAAGACTCTTCAGGGCACAATGTTCCATCTCGAGCTCTGCATATTGTTGGTGCCGACAAGAGGGTAAGCTAGAAAACCATAACTATTATCTCCCATTTTTTTTTTAATATAAGTGGTTTGACTAGCAATAAAAAAAATTCCATTTTGCTTTCAAAAGTTTGAATTAATATCATTGGTAACTATATGTAAATATCAATTACTGAAATTGATTTAAGCGACCATGTTTCGTCAACCAAATTCAATTAATTTTGGGATGATTTCATATCGTAGATCAAGTTGAGCTTTCTGTACCCAGCAAGCACTGGCCGCAACATGGATGAAGTAGTGAGGGTCTTAGATTCTCTAGAGAGGTCATCAAAGAACAAGATTGCGACTCCGGCAAATTGGAAGCCAGGTGAAGATGTCGTCATCTCCCCTAGTGTCTCTGATGAGGAAGCTAAAAAGTTGTTTCCTCAGGGATTCAAGACTGTTGGCCTTCCATCTAATAAAGGATATCTCCGCTTCACCAATGTTGATCATTAGAATATGATCAGTGGACTTCCTTTTCACTGCGGAGATGAACAAGCTCGCCAACTTTATCTATCACATGTGGTTTTTGCAGACTGATTTCCAAATAAGTCCCTTCTGTGTGCGAGTGACTAGTTGTTTGTCACATGTGTATTTTGTTGAAAGAAAACTCCTTTGTCTACAGGACCATTTCAAGTTTTCAACTCGTCATTTCTGTTTGTTTCCTGCAATTTTCCTTTGTCTTTGAATTATTCTGTATGGAGTTGTTTATGGTTGAAGAAGCCAAAAAACGTGAACACTGTATGCGTTAGTCTTGGGGAGTTTCTGGTTTCTCGGGCTCTGCACGCTGTGTGGTTTCAGGTGCGCTCAAGTTTTAGAGTTTCTAGTCGTCTAGACTCTAGATTTCAACAAGCTGTTGACCTTTTCGCTTGTGTGCTGGATTCGTTGGCATTACGGATTTTGGATCTGCCGTTTGGATTAGGATGTTTGCATAAGCGGTACGAGTTAGATCAGCATCAACATGACTGTTTGTGATTAAAATAGTGCCGTTTAGGTTCATAGTTAAGTTAATTTCTGGATATTATTAATTGAGAAATGGCTTAACTTAAGCATTGAAGAGTTCTTCCCCTGACGATTGACTCGCCCTTTCTGCCATTTCCCTTCCAAATACTATCCTGTTATCCCTGACTCCAAGCTGACCACGAATTTCCGAAAGAATTAACTTCGAATTGCCCTTTCAATCTAGTTTATCAATCAATTTTCAAGAAATTTACCATTTACCCCATCCACCCCTCTACACGTTGTTTCATAACCTTACGTAGGGCATTACTCGCTAAAAATTCCAGGCCGGCATCAATTTGGGCTCGAGCATTAAATCCATATTAATCGGGAAAAATCTCATCGTCGTGTAATAGTTAGGTTAACTGTTTTATCGTGTGCAGTGACATACTTTTTTCTAGTTCCAACCTCTTCGAAAACGCTTCATTAACCAGTTTTTTTAGGAGGTAAAAGTTGAAGTCCAGAAAAAACTAAGAATGCAAATGCTCTTTCAAGGAGTCAATTTTTGGTTTCTTTTATCTTTGCACTCTTAAGTAGTCACTTTCAATCATGTCATCACGAGATAATATATGTATTTATCTGATGAAATACAAGTATTCAAATGATGAATCTTCAGTATTCACTTGCTAAGATAACTCGACATCATGATAAATTTGACCATGCATTCGACTTATGCACATTTTTCAAGCTGAGTTCACTTCGTACACAGGGCCGCTATGTTTGAAAAAGACGAGCCATCTTTTCCTCAAATTTCAACTGGTGGATCCCAGCACAGGCTGTCTCATTATTAACGGTCAAAAAGCCTTCCATCCCACCCCAGCTGGTAGAGAAAATTATGGACAGATTGCCAGTGACTGTGCCTTCCTTTCGCTAAAATCGATGTGGTGCTAAAGTCACTGATCTTTCTGAGTTTCTATCACCGAAATTGCCCTTTCCTCTGTTAGCCTCGCAGACTAGCACTTCTCAATAAAAACCTCTTGCCCCTATGAATTTCTTGGTTTGCAAAGAAAGCCAAGTATGCATTCCACAATGGCACCGCTCATCACTTTCAAGATGTCCATGTTCATAATCCTAACACTTCAACCACCACCAACCCTTTCTCTCACTCCCTGCAGAACCTCCTGTGGCAGCATTGCCATAAACTATCCCTTCGGCATCGATGATGGGTGCGGCGCACCACAGTTTCGGCACATGCTGAACTGCAGCACTGACTTGTTTTTTTTAACCCCTTCGGGTGGTTACAAGGTCCAACACATAGATTATGACAAAAAAACAATGACTATATATGATCCTGCTATGTCAACCTGCTCCATTCTACAACCCCATCATGATTTTATCATGACAGACATTCAATCTGTTACTATCTCTCCAACGCCAGACACTGTTTTTGCTCTTCTTAATTGCTCCATCGACTCTCCGGTACTTAACCATTACAAAAACCTTTGTTTCAGCTTCTCTGGTCACTCTTGTGATGAATTATATGGCGCGTGCAATGCTTTTAGAGTTTTCCATTTGTTAACTAATAGTTCTCCACCCTGTTGTTTTACGGGATATGATACTGTGAAGTTTATGAGCATGAATATTTTGGACTGCACGCATTATACTACTGTGATTAATACTGATAGTTTGATGGGTATTGTACCTTCGGATTGGGTTTATGGGATCAAACTTTCTTATAGTGTGCCTGAAACTGGTTGTGAACGGTGCTCCCAATCTGGTGGGACTTGTGGGTATGATACTGAGACAGAAGGAATGATGTGTCTGTGCTCGAGCTCTTCAAATTATACTAGAGAATGTGGTAAGAATTATTTAATATTTGCTTGTCAAGTGCCGCTAGAGAGGTTAATTTGGGTCGAAGAAACTTATTACATGTGGTTAGCACTGAAGTCTGCTGGCTAAGTTTTCTGTTTTGTGTTCTGTTTCAGCTGGAGGCAGTCTTACAGCAGGTGATCATAGAAGCAGCCATTCTCCGTGGACGTTCTTCAATGTTGCAATTTTACTTGTTTTGAGTTCGTTACCAGTGATTTGATGATCATGATTGTATTGTAAATCATTTCTATATCTCACCATTTTCCCTCCTATTTATTTCATCTGTTTTAGCTGAAGTTGTGGGACTTGGAAGCAGAGAGAACTTGTAATATGGCCAAACGAATTTGAGAAAATGTACTGAATTTCTTTTAACAACGAAAGGTTCTTTTGATTTAGCAAAGAAAACAGCAGGAAGATACTTTCAGAAAAAAAAATGGCGTTCGCATCCAATGGCCATTGTAAATAACCCGACATTGATTAACTGTGATGGTGTTTATAATATCCTGTTCAAATCCGACGTCCCGTGAAGTGCCAGCCCTCGCTGAGAGCCCGAGTTTCAGAAGAATGTGTCGCGTACTAAATTGCTGGCTCGGATTTGAAGCTGAAAATTGTTAATGCCAGCAAAGGATAATAATTATTAAAGTTCGAGTTTATGAGGAATATATGTGGATTTCTTGTTAGATCAATGTCATGAGAACGAGAATCGCTGAAATTTGTTCTTGTGCATTTCAATAGAAAGTTTTTCTGTAATTTTTTTCTTATCTCTTTTAACGCCTCTTTTATATATATATAAAATCCTGTGATCCAAAAAATTAGCTGGTCCGGGGCTCGCTCTTTGCTCTTTTCTGTGTGTTTCATCATCCTATAGGCTTTACCTGTTTCTTGTATAACTGGGCCAGGCTTTACCGATTTAGCCCATCCATTCTCGAGGCCCACCTACAAAGAAAATTTACCGGCTGTTTGAAGAATGCCGAGATTAGTAAGTAGTTATCCTCACGGGAATAATGATGTCAATGGCCTTTAAATGTAGCATATGGGAATGAATTGTCCGGCAAACAGGCAAAATACCAGTAGAGAAAACAAAAGTAATGAAGCATGTGTGACCAAGCAACCCTGCCCCTTTGCAGGATATGCAGCGAAGATCGTCCGTGTGTATCTCGGTGGAAAAGCTCATTTTCCACTCCACAGATAAAGTTTCCCTCTCTCCATTTATGACTAATGGCTTTCATCTTCGTTGCCCATATGATGTTTTGCACCCTGCATCATATCATTTGGTGCCATCGTCAATCTTTGAATTCAAAGCCCACCTTTTTGTTCAGCTCACTCCAGGACGGGCGCTTTAAGACGTTGGATTATCCCTTTGAATGTGGATTTCTGCTCAGAATATCTGGATCCATGAGCAACTAAACATGATTAATGCTACCTTCTTACTGTTCGATTTCCCTCAATGTCAATTTGACAGCGATAGCGCTCCTAGGTTACCAGGATCAATTTGTGATTCGCGAACAAGATTTGCTGGTTATAATCATTCCTATCATTGATGTTGTCGTTATAATTGAACAAAGAGTTATGCTAATCACTTCTATTCTTTTTCGCCAATGATGCTTTGTGGTAAGAATAATCTCTAACTTCGTGTCAAAGTCCTCGGAATTACATTTCCGAGTTCCGAGTAGGGTTTTTCTCGTAACAAACAATCTTGTTTTTGCTACGTTAAGCTGACTTGATTCTCGTAATTGCTACATTGATTTTTTTGAGATAGTTAGATTAATTATTTATATAAAGTAGATTATTTAAATTACAATATCAATTATTTATTTGCCTTTTCAACTCCGGCAAATTTCTGCTTGCGGCTTATTTGCAGAAAATCATATTCATCTGCTTTCTCAGTTTCTAGTTTAACATCTCCAAGTGTCTTTTGCAACTGAAATCACCGCAAACCAGTACGTTTCCGCCTCCAACGCAATATTGCCTTTTCGATAATGCCAACTGACCAAACTACCCTTTTGTATTGCTTTCGAACTTGATGTCCCCTCACATGAGCCTGAAGGCAATCACCAAATTGAATCAGCATTTGCATTTCTTAAACATCGCAACTACACTTAAGCTGACAGTTCAATATGCTTTTATAAGGGGAAAAACACAAAAAGAAATAGAAACAGAAAAGTTCTAGAGATCTAGTAGGAAAAAGCAACCACCGTGAACATCAAAAGCTTCAAGAGAACTACAATTCATCTGGAAAAAGTTACATCTGGTTCTAACAACTCAGACAAGCACATTCTAGGAACAGGTCAAGATAAACTGAAAATTAACTTCTATTTTGGAAATCTCCGCTTTTAATCACAGCATCTAACTTCATATCCTCTCCCTAAACGATGATACTCACACGGCAAGCCATTTATTGTGATTTGTGTAACGCACATGGCATGAGAAAACACTTTATTGAAGTACCTGAATTTTTACAATTCGATTGCGTATCTTCAAAAAATCTTCCCTTCCCTTCCATCCATGAAACTTTTGCTGGATTCTTCCAGCTGCAGAATGTTAATAATCTTCGAGGTGACCTCTGTTTTGAACCATGTTCAAAGAACCAAGGGCAGCTAGGCCAAGTGAAACTTCAGAAATATCATTGCTGCTCTTTGTTTGTCTTTGACGGAAAGAACTGGCTCGATAGGCACAGCTTGAATGAGAGCTGCTGCACGAGCTGATTTTCTGACAGCAGCCAGAGACCCTTTCAAGGAAAGTTGTTCATCTTCTTCCTTACTCGACAAATTAAGAGGCAACTTGTTCTGCGATGTCAGTTGCCTTCACTGCTGCAATAGTTGCAGCAGCAGTACTATCCATCTCATCTTGGTTAATATTCAATGATGAAGGATGGCTACTAATTAAAAATGCTTCAGCCAAGTATCCAGCGATTCCTCTATGTCCCCAACATGATGCTAAATCAGCTGGTACGTTAACCTAAGTATCTGGTCCCTCCACTTCCGCTGCGTGGTTTAGGATCGTTGATTGATTGCTTGTTTAAATTTTATTTGACGTGATCTATCTTAGGATCATCATATTTTAATATGATTTATATTGTGCTAATTATTCCCATTTATTTTAGTTGGGGTATCCTTTGTTTGTAATTGGGTTTCTTTCAAGTTAATTCCTTACACTTGCTTTGATCATCAAATTAATTTTTTATCGTGCTTGATATTAATTTCATTCTTCCTTTTTTTCAATACAAACACTTAAACAAGCAATGCGAATAGGATTGTTAAGAGAAAAAACAATCCTATGACCACACCTGTTCTTTTTTTCAGAAATATGCACGTCTGGCTAAGAATAATTCTAGATGCTACTATTTAAAATATGAAAATGAGATTTAATTTATCCAAAAAAAAAAAAACTTAATTTTCCCACTTTTTCTTTATATAAGTTGGTGTAATAAAATAAAAATTATTATAACTTGACTGTTTTTACAAAAATATTTTTAATTAAAAATATATCAAAATAATATTTTTTTAATTTTTAATACCATCACATTAAAATAATAATAACAATACTTCCAAGAACATTTTAAAAAACAAATTTAACTGCAAAAACATCTAAGTACATATAAAGGCTTTATTTTCGCACATCCTATGAAAACACTGAACTATATCTTATGAAAATGGAACAAAATATTTCAACTGTCAGGAGTTATGGATTAATGTTGATTATATTTGAAACTCCGTTGAGAATGGTGATAATACGGACCGAATTAAGGTTTCCCTTCTCTCTACTAAAATTTTAAAACTGAAAACAAAAGGCGGATGACGTGGCACGTATCTACTGGCGGAGCGATACTAACCTCTGTTGGACGAAGAAAAAGATGAAAAACCCTACAAAATGAAATGGGTTTTAATTTAATGAATTGAGCGACGGGTCATCTAGTCCCACTTTAAAATCTTAAAAGAATCAAGAGCGTTCTCCCTCTTTCCGTCTGTGGTGTGGTGTGGTGTGGACGCAATGGCTAGTGAAGATAATAGTAATTTAGAAGTGCTAAAGACCTCCATGGAAAACCTCAATGTACAACAACAACCCTCATCGTCTAGCCGAAACGACGCTGCTTCTGGTAACGGCGTGGAGGTCACTTGCTTCACGGAGGTCGTCGATGACGTAACCCTTCACCTCCAGATTATCCATCTTGGCAAACAGGTAATCAATTAATTAGTTCATCGTTACTTGAATATTTTTTAGTTGACTAACTAAGTCCCCTTTTTGTTAAATTGATCGTAGATATATGCATGGATTGGTTGCAACTCTGGTAAATTAGGTCACTTGTATGCTGCTGCATCCACTCGCCCTGTAAGTATTTTTTTCTTTTATTATTTTTTTCAATTTTAGTGAGGTTTTTTCTATTACTATTAATTCTTGATTGATTGTGTTGTTGCGTAGTTAATTTTGGTTTGGTGATGTGTTTGTAGAATAATACGGCAAGTGTGACTTGTGTACTCGGAGGAAATTCTGACAATTCAGGAACTGGCATTGCTCGACGATTAGGTAGGTACTATTATGTTATGGAATGAAAGTTTGATGGTTATGGGATTGATCAGCTGAGAAATTCTGGGTTTTTTTTTCCTTTTTTTTTGTAGTGTTGAAGACTGGACTAAATATAATGTTGGCTTCTAACATTCCTAAGAACAGTCCCTTGCTTGAGGTCTGCTCTCTCTCCCCTTCTCTTTCTCGTGCGCAAGCACGCACACAAGCATGTGCTTATGCACTAGAATCCTGGTTGCATCTCTCTCGTAGCAATGGCCATATGCAATGCTCATGAGAATAGCTGCAGATAAGTAGTTATGAAAATATTATACCATTGACATCTCGAGAAAAGTAACATTATTATATAGGGGTCTCTGGTATCTGATGGGTTTGATATAAAACTGTACAAGACAAAAGAGTTCAATCGAGATTGTATTCAGTGAGGAGAGATTGATGGTTAAACATGAATGAAATATTTTCTGAAAAGCAATTTTGATAGCTGACAAAGTCTGGGTGATGTTATTTGTAAAATTCATGGAAATTTCTACACGATGACTTCTGAAGCATGACTATTACACTATTACACAAGGAAGAAAAGGTTAAACTGATGCTGAACCTAAAAAGTTACTTGGCAATAAAAGGGCTAAAGTCTATTATTTCCAGTTATGGTAGCCTGGGAACTGCATGTTATTGAAAATAATTTGGAGAAATTTAGGGAATTCTA
>Ga0307517_10004063_pt1 | contig 22592 bp, 24 predicted proteins | sample 23_EM_MG_FD_194515 | JGI IMG/M metagenome (GOLD analysis project Ga0307517, IMG submission 194515) | Populus trichocarpa ectomycorrhiza microbial communities from riparian zone in the Pacific Northwest, United States - 23_EM | ecosystem: Host-associated > Plants > Roots > Unclassified | place... | reverse complement strand
AGGGTTGAAGACCCCCGAAGGACCAGCACCACGCTGCAGAACGGTGGAGAGGGGACCGCAAAGGGAGGGCGGGAATAACCGACGCGTCAATGTCCCTTCCTTATACGGCAAGGCGCGACCGCTCCCAGCCGACGAACGTCACGGGCTAGAATTTCAGCAAGAATGGAGACGAGGTAGATCCAATAAATTTGGAACTGAGGGAATACAGGGTCCTGGGAGGAATCGAGGGTGTAGGTTGTGCATACCTAGGATTGAACACTCATGTATATTCTTCGCCAAACACGTCATGAGTTGCGTTTCAGTTTCAAAGAATAAGTCATTGAGCCGGAAAGGAACAGTGAACCCTGCCACCTGAAACCTGACCACTGAAAGTCTTGTTCTTTTAGAGCCCGAGATGAGGTAAATTTTTGAAAACTTCCGCTGCACTCGGGGTGCCAAAAGAGTGGCTCCGGTTCCAGGCCTAACCATCCGCAGTGCTTAGGCAGGTTGCTTATTGGTTAGCCAGGGGGCTGGGATGTGTGCGTGTATGTGTGGCTGCATCAAGGCAGGTACGAAGGGGCGGCTGAAAATGTGAAGGCCGAACCCCGGTTACTGCCAGGTCTCAGCCTGGGGATGACTCTTCAATGAAAGATGCCCGTAGGAATACTCAAACTATCGACTGGATTTCACCTTCATCGTAGTGTGCAGTAACCTTGCAAAAGCGCCGACCGTCTGGGTCCTCAGGGCAAGCAGGCAGGCCGCGGTCCGAATTGCCCTCGGCCATTGATGGTAGGAGCCACGGATCACCGCATCGCTGATGCTCGAATGGCGTAAGTAGAAAACTGAGACGACTCGTCTATATGGCAAGTATGTGACGATGGTACATTACGAGGTGGAGAGGAGAAAGTGTAAAGGGCCTCAAAGACGACGAAGGTATGGAGGAGACTACTAAAAATACATGCCAGAAGAGAAGGTAAACGTAGATACTGGGCTCAGTGTTCCTGTCTGGTCATGGCCACAAATTGTAACTCCGTATGTCGGGCCACATCATCGTCGCCTAGTACCCCCACCAGGACCTTGGTATGGACCATAGTCAGGGGGCGGTCGACTCGCTGCGGGGAGGGGGGGGCGGGTGATCAATGTTATTTCCACGCAAGGAAGAACAATGGGAAGCGTACATCGTGGGGGAGGGACCGTGGGGGACCTCGGTCGGTTGACATTCGGAATGACGGCGTTTCTAAAAACTTGTAACAGGTCGTCCGTCCTAAACACTGGACCTGTAGCAAGGCACGCAGGTGCTTAACACCGGCAAATGGGGAACGCGAGGCTGGCACCCACCATCAAACTTTAACGGCTCAGGCAACGTGCCAACAAACCAAGATACAATGGGAGGCAGCGTGACTGATGGCTTCTCCTCTTCTTTGTCTTTCTCGTGTGGCCTCCTCGAAGCGTCTCTCTCCCGTTCTCTGTCCCGCTCCCATGGCGGGGGAGATCCGTAGCGTCGGCGGGGGGGTTCCCGCCTATCTCGGTCTCTATCCCTGTCCCTTTCCCAGTCTCGGTCCCTGTCACGATCCCTGTCACGGTCTCTTGGGGGGGAAACGCGCTGACGTTTGTGGGATGCGTAATCTCGCTCATCTCGCCTTCTACTTGATTCCGGCGAGGGGGGGCGCTTGCTTGTGGCAGCAGCCATGATGTTGATACTGTTCTCGACTTTAACGGAAGCATTTGCGGTTGTAGAATGTTGACGGATGAGTGACACGCCGAGATCACGTGACGCGATGGCATCAGTACCAAGGTACGTGTGTCTTTGAGCGAATCGCTTGAGCGGTGGGTCTGCATCGCGATGGTTAGAGTACCGGCTTGACCCAAACACTACGACATACCATTCGGATAGGCTTCTGCTATTCGCTTCTCAAGTTTTTGAGCCTCCTCAAGATGCTCAAATTGATAGACATATCGTGCCCATCTCTCCCACAGCGGACGTGCCCTGTCACCGTTGAACCTTCCTATGACGCCTTCAAATAATGCTCTGGCATCTAGGATCCGGGTCAGTATTTGCGATAACCAAAGGTAAACGAGGAACCCAACTCGTTTCATCGTTTATCGAGATTAAAAACCCCAGGTAGCGCAACACGAAGTCAATCTCGTCTGGGAAGATTTCAAGGCCCTTCTCAAAGATTTTGGTTGCAACGGTGGCGGCCTTTGTACAGTGGTATTCCATGAGCGCTGCAGCTTCATAAACCTCCCACGGCGTCCAACGATCCCTCCTTGCTTGCTTGAACGCGTTTCTGAACGACTGGAGGTTTTCCGCCCGGTTACAGAACCTCATGTACATGATGATAGCCAAACCATATTCGGTGCGCCGTTCTGCTAGTTCCCTGGACTTCTGCTTGGGTTTTTCTTCCGTTCCTTGAGATGATGTTTGCGTAGTCTGGGATAGGTTGATGTCAGGAGTATGGTCGCCGTTAATCCCATTTGTTTGGGAATCGAGAGAATTGTTTGCCGATGATGGCGTCGAGCCAATGCGGGCCTCAAGAGATTCCAGCTCACGGCGAAGGACCTCAAATAATTTCTCATACGTTGAATGAACCTCTAGGGAGTTGCCCGCAATCTCTTGCGTCTCCGCGTATTCAAAGTTCAACAAGAAGCTGGTCGGGGTAAGAAGTGGGCTCCGGGGGTGAAAGTAGAAAGTGTACCTCGCGGGGTTTGCCTCGATTCCAGCTTTCAGTATTCGGATTGCTTCCTCAGTCTTGCCCGCGTTATTTGTCCAGACGAATGCCAGGTACCTGGTGGCGGTGGGGAGGGCGGTGAGAAGGTGTTGACGTGTCGTAGGAACGAAGTTCACCCACCATATCTCAGCGAAGTACCGCATTCGAATCACCGCCTTTCGGTACACGGCCTGTACACGCTGGATGAGGACGCTCTTGTCTTTCTCGTCGAGTTCTAGGGGGTTGTTTTCTTCCCACTTGAGGTACGCTTTCCAAGCTCCAACAAGAGCGCGCTCGCTTTGGCTGAAAGTGGGAACACGTGGAAGAATGAGAGGTGGCTGCCCGTTGTGGGCCGGCTGTGACGGGAACAATATTTTCATGTGTTTGTCCATCCCACGTAACACGGTACGAGCTTGCATGTGGGCTGGGGAGAGGTCACCCATAAATTTCTTAGCCTTTCGGGAGAATATCGGCTAAGATAATGTGCAGGCTTGATTAACAGGAAAAACGCGTACAGTGATCCTATTGAGGTTGTTTTCGAATGCCTCAAGTTCTTGCCATAGCTTATCGACGCCCTCAATAGGGATCTGGACGACACGATGGTATACTTTTCGCAACGCATCCATTTTCTGTTGATCTTCCCATGTTGTGTTGGCCTAAATCATGCAGTTGTGGTCAGTCTAATCTGTTTATTTGGTGTCCGATCGAACAAAGGTCGGGCAAGGTCTTGACATCAAGTCGACATGTCGAAATGAAGGGAGGGGGATGTGAGGTCGAGAATTCACAACGACGCCGGGACGTGATGATTGATTTGAAGGGTTTATCGTTGTAACAAAAGTTCCATACCTCTCCCGACTTGATAAATTGGATGTAGTCGATCCAAATCTCAGAACTGTCTTTGTCTTGGCCGACGTGGTTGAGCGTAAACTCGTACGCCATTCTGACTTGTTCTCGCTGACTGGGGTTCGTATTGACACGTCGGACAAAGGTCAAGTAAAACTTCCAGAGGTCGACGCATGGGGATGGTATCAAGAAACGCTTGAACAACGTCTGTACAAAGGCGAACGAGGGCGGGTTAAGGAAGTGATTAATGTAGCGAATTTGAGCGCTAGACTGTTGAAGATGGCGAGGTAAGCCAATATCAGGCGGCACGGGACGCGAAACAACAGGTTACGCACGGTGTTTGGGTAGGTTTGAAGGAGGGCCTCGTAAGTTTCCTTAATTTTTTCGAGGTCACCGGAGTCTTCAGCGAGTTCAACGAGTTTCGACCAGCCGTCTGGATTTAACGGAGATTCGCGGAGCTGAGCGCGAACAGTGTCCCACTCGGACTGGGGTGTATCGGCCTGTTCGATTTTCGTGCCAGGTATTGCAGGCACCGGGGTCGTGTCCACCGACGGAACAGCAGGCGTGGTGGTCATGTCGAGAACCTTGCGAAGTTACCGTGTCACCGGTGTGATGGGCGTAACACCCTAAATTTGTAATGGTTTGTAGTCGGTTAGCTTCCGCTGAGTACGAGGTTTACAAAATTTGTAGTCGGGTTTGTTTTGGTTTGTAGGGACGCTGTTCCAAGTTTGTAATCGATCGGGTGCGATGTAACAAAACGGTTGTAGCCCCTCACTACAAATGCTTGAACGTCGGATCAGAGGTACTGCACACCGGATAACCACCAATCGCTCGGACCGTGTGATCTCTTGACTCACAGGCGAGGCGGTTAATAAGAGTAGGGTGGAGGCACGCTTTTCGAGCGTGTGCTTATCGCTAACGTTAAGGGTGGCACAGCAGATACGTACATACTACAGTTTGTTATGAAACCGGGATAAACAGAATTTGTTGATATTTGGAATCTTGACACTTGTCCCCAGATCGTTCCAGACGGCCACCCTCGTCTGCTTCTTCCACCTCCCCCTCGCCTCCCGCCGGCCGCTTTGCATACAGCGACTGGCCTCGTTGATTCATGGCCGCCACAACGCAATCCTCCCTTCGTTCCTCTATCCCTAGTAACCACGCTCATCAGAGTAATAATACTGCCGTCGCCCATTCCCAACTACCTCACCATCAACACAACCAACCAAGGAGAAGTTCGCCATCCAAGCAGAAGTTCCTTCTCGAGTTCTCCCAATGCCTTGTAGACTTCGTCGTCCAGCTTCTTCCCACCGTGGAAGAGCTCGCCGTCAAGGAGGATGTTCGGAAGTTGTTGGAGAGGCTCATCCGCACAATAGAGCCGGAGAGTCGTCTCTTATCCTTTGGCAGCACTGCCAATGGCTTCAGTCTCAGGAATTCAGGTCCGCTCACCCATGCTCTCACCACAGCTATGTGTGGCGGGGTTGCTGATACACCCATTCCAGACATGGATCTCTGCTGTTTGATTGATTCTGATGAACGTACTACGGCTTCTAATCTCGTAACGCTACTTGGAGATCTCCTAGAACGAGGCAAGATACCCAGACCGATCAGTACCCCACATGTCGCTCATCTCATCTCCCAGAAACCAAGTTTCACGTCAAGCCGCTGCCTCATGCTCGGATACCTATCGTCAAACTGACCCTCGACCCCTCTCCAGGACTGCCGTTTGGTATTGCTTGCGATATCGGCTTTGAAAACAGGCTCGCGCTGGAGAACACACGTCTGCTTATGTGTTACGCTATGATCGACCCTGCCAGAGTCCGAACGATGGTGCTCTTCCGTGCGTCTACCTAGTTCTCGCAATCTCTTTTCGGCCGCTGAAAATGTCGCTCGTAGTCAAAGTCTGGAGCAAACGGAGGTGTGTGATCTCAAGTTCTCCCGTGTTTCGATCTCATCCGCTCCTTTCAGGAGGATCAATTCGCCTTATCACGGAACCTTGTCCTCATACGGCTATGTCCTGCTAGTTTTATATTTCCTCATCCACGTAAAGAATCCTCCTGTCCTGCCAAACCTGCAGCAGATGTCGCCCATCCGGCCGGTCTCGAAGGTATTTCAAAAAATTTCCGATGTAGCGACCGAGTCACCGATCTCTTCTAGGAGATGCACCTAAACGGGTTTAACATCTGGTAAATCCAAGGTTCCATCATAAACTCATGCTTTCTCATCTTCTGTTCAAGGTTTTTCGACGATATCGAGTTGCTGAGGCAGCGGTGGCAATCAGCAAACACCGAGACTGTGGCTGAGTTGTATGCACACCCACCGTCTCTCTACCCCTGTGCCGTCACTTATACGCTGTTGATCAGGCTCATCGACTTTTTCAAATACTTCTCCCGCGAGTTCTCATATGGTCTGGGGGTGGCCTCTATTCGTGCTGGGCTGCTGAAGAAGGAAAGCAAGGGCTGGTCAACTGAAGTGAGTTTGGCCGCAACTTGTCCGCACCCTAGTACTCACCACATCAGCCTGATCCAATAACTGGCCGTGAGCGAAATCGATTCGCAATCGAGGTAGACTCTCCGGCGCCGCTTCCGTTCGACATACTGAACGCTTCGCGGATTAGGATCCATTCGAAACGGACTTCAACGTTGCCAGATGCGTGACGAAAGAGGGTCTTTTTATGGTCAGTCAAACCCTCGTGGTTTGGCGTCATTGCTGACGTGCGTTCAGATTCGCGGGGAGTTCATGAGAGCCTCTCGTGTTTTCTCGGCTCGTCCGGAGCGCGCCATTATGGCCCTCGCCCAATTGTGTGAGGAGCGGAAAGATGACGAGATCCCCCAACCAGATGGTTCAAACCAGACGAGTCCATTCATTCCTCCACGGATGTCGCCGGTACCTGCCCAAATCCCATACATAGTGGGGAGTGGCTTGGTCGGTCTAAATGTGGACGCTGCCCCGCACATTCCCCAGCTTGTTCGTAATCTTGCTCACCAACAGCAGGCTGTTCCACAACGGTTGCCTACACTCCCGGAACACGCTACTCCGAATCACCCCGACTGGAATGACTCTGCGGAACCTCCCAACATGATCCCCTCGACTTATGAGGATGACATAGATCGTACCTGTTTGCCTGGTGCTGTTCACTGCGTTTCTAACGATGCTTCGTCGGACACGAGCGACATCATCACTGATGATGAAATGATGGAAACCTTCCTCGACTCTGTCGATGACGTGCGATCTTATATGGGCGAATCCCCCGAGTTCACTCGAGCATCTAGCCCCGCGAGCTCGCAACAACCTGCATCCCTACTTATACCAGCTGACACCGATGACATTCTCAAGTCTTCCTCGCAGGCTCCACTTGACAACCACCTTCCTGATGCTTCTGGTTCCAAGCCGAACACCCCACTCACACTCGAGCATACACCCTTCCCACTAATCCACCTTGAGCCTCCGCAACCTGCGCACGTCATCCCATCAAGAATTGACACCATCAAACGGGTGACATACGAACCTACATCTTTCTCTGCTCTAACAATACCTTTTGGATACGCATATTCCTCCTCTTCATCTTGCGCATATTACCACCGCCAACCCGCATCACCGTTACCCTCTTCTCGTTCCTCGAATCCTGGTAATCGAAGTCAACAGCAACCTCCCCAATGTTTCTCTCATCATCAATCCCCACAAACTGTATTCTACGAAACCACAGGCACCACTCCTTTCAAACATTCAAACCACATTAATCATCCCGGCCACGGAAACAACGGTGAACCTGCCATAACACATCCATACCATTATGCATATTATTCGGCCTCCCCCTTCCATCTACAGTTTGGGCAGCCTTCACATGGGCCAATACCAGGTCCCTCTCTGCAATCTGTGTTCGGCGCTGGAGGAGAATCGATGTCGGTCAAAAACCTTCCTCAGCACGTGTTGTCGGCTCGGAAGAGGAACTCGCGGCGGGGCAGCACGTCCGATGGATCTAGTGGGAAATTTTCTTGGAAAGAGGCTAGCGGGAGTACAAACGAGAACACCAGATCCAATACGCCGACGACCAGCTCAATGACGCCGCCACAGCACCCCAGATCATTGTCTAGAGAGGGTTCCAACTTGTCGCGGCCGCCGTCAAGAACGCAGCACAATCATTCAAATTCGAGTGTGACCATAAAATCTGGGACTAAGCAGCATCAGCAAGGTGGACATGTACAAGGTGTCCAACAACAACAAAGCCATCGCTTGCGCAACAGTTCAGTCCCATCCTCGCCCGTCGTCCACCAGGATTCTTCGTCACCCCTTTCGCCTCTCTTACAACAACACCAGCCGCCATCTCCCTCAACCTCCAAGCCGCACCCTCGGAAGGACCCCATGAATCCTCCGCCCTCAGGGGCTCGTTTGAACTCTCCTCAACAAAACTTCCCTGGTCAGCTCTCTTATCTTCAGGGTGACGTTTCCTACAACGACGAGGTCTCGGACATGGTGTACAATTCGAGGACAACCGGCTCGCCCTGCGCGAGTGTATCAAACGGGAGTGGGAGTACTGGGAGCGCCATTGATTCCTCACCTGGTTCCATATCATCTACCTCGAGCTCGCTCCAGTCCACCTTCAACAGGTCTATGACTGACGACTCCGGGTTCGAAGTTGGCTCGCCTTTTCAGTCGAGGATCAGACGATTACCTTCCCAGCACAGGTATGTTGTGAGAAACGGGGATGGGGGTGTCGGGGAGGGGTATCGGATGATGCAACAGAATCTACAGGAGTTGAGGACACAGAAAGAGAGGACTGGCGTGAAGGACTGGCAGGAATTCCAGGGCGGGAGAGGTGACCCCACGGGCGTGCAGCACGGTAGGGATGGCCAACCGCAACTACAGTCGGAGGAGAGCACGAAGAAGATGCGGCAGGCGTGGAAAGAGTACCAAGCCCGTCGAGTGGTGGAAGGTAATGGGGTGGCGTACCACCAGCCCCAGAGAGGGATGGCAACAGATCTGGAGGGGAGGAAGGTGCTGGCCGCTGGAGATAAACGCGGGAGTAAGTGGTAGACGAACCGGCCTAGTTCAACAACGGTTTATCCTCCCTCCCCCTTCTACCTCGGACATTCTGCTTCGGTTTTCTGTTTTCGCTTCTGGCAGGCCTTTCTCGGTGCATTCTCAGTGTTCGCTCTCGTATGGGGAATGACGAGCCACCGAACAAGCTTCAAAGCTTGTCTTGGGCATGTGCGGACGACGTCATCATGTACCAGGTTTTTCGAACAAATGTTTCACCCCGTATAGTGTTCTACACGTCCTTTTGCACCCTGAAAAGCACCATTCGCGTTGATCCTCTTGCAGCGCTGTTGGAACGGATTATTATCGGGACCCATCCTATTCGAGCAGTAGTTGTACAAAGTAGATGATCCTTTCTTCGACAAGGCCAAAGTGCCCAGCAATGCTTTCCAACCTTGGCTTAGACGCTGGTCCGGAAGTGGAGCAGACCAGCTGGTGCTGGTGTGGTTATAACCGACTACCGCGACGGCGGAGGAAGTCGTCAACCCAATGCTTTCCCAACCTTCGCAGGCTAATGGCCAGAGGGCTTCGTAGGATTGCATTAGCCTCCTCCCGGATATTGCTATGGCTATGTGGGATACCCTGACGAGGCGTGAGGATGTCCTCTTCCGCAGGGGGCAGTTTCTATTTTGAGATAATGCAGAACACTGCAGTATGTGGTTGCGATTTTCCTGCCGCCTCCCGCCCGTTCCCTCAGCCTTCCCCCTTCTTCCCCGAAGCTCCACGGCAGTTGGTCTTCGACGTCATATGCACAATGTTGGACCCGGCGCTCCGCCCAAGTGCTGATTTCCTTGCACCTTTGCGCGCATCCCGATGTGGATAGAGGTCGTTCGTTCAGATCACGATATATGAAGAGTACGCGACACGCCCTTCCAGGAAAGATTATGAAGCCTTTCTACGTCGACGAGATTTCGATGAAATTCAAACGATCTGGGACTGATGAGCAAAGCGAAGATAGCGAGATAGGATGAGAGGGCAGAACTAGCGACACAGAGAGCAGGAGAGAAATTGAAATATTGAACGCTGAAATTGGCTCAAGGACGGGGCTGGATATTGGCAAACCAGTGAGAAACGGCATCGTGTGGTAAGCGGGTGGGTGATGATGCATATAGGCGAAACTGCCGTTTACTGTAACAGCTTGACGAGGAGAAAACGACTGGATGATGTAACAATGTAATGGTGGGGGAGGATTGGAATTCAACGATACAGCGATGATTGATAAAAGTGATTCAAACCAAAAAAAAAAAAACAGGAGAAGAAAATGAACGCTTGATGTAAGGAGGAGGGCGGAGCCTAAGCGTAATAAAATGATGGAAGAGCTGACACCGCCTGAAAGATGACCATCTACAAACAAAGGACACGGGAAAGGTATAGCGAACCCAAGGCAGGAAGAATTTCGCGATCGCGAACATTGAACCAGTAAAGTAAGTATGGTAAGGAGGAAGAGAAAGGCCTTGGCTCGTAGAAGAAGAAAATGCAGAAGTATGATACTTACACAGTGGCACGTTTGACCATCTGCGGGGGAATAAATGTCATTCAGAGGGACGGGGATTATTTCAAACTGGCCTACCTCCCGTGCCCAACGCATTGTTTGCTTGTTTTCTGGCGGGCATCGCCTGCTCTTGAGCTCGGCGGCAACCCAATCTTGTAATAAGAGGGGTTTGATCTGGGCCCCAAAGATCTCCGCCAGATCTCCGATGATACCGTAGGCCAATCCGTAGACCGGGTCGCTGTGGTTCTCGTCGAGAAGAGCGGCCTTGACCAGCTCGAGTATATCTTGTATATGGGGTTGTAACAGCCGCACTAAAACGGAATGAGCAACCCATTTTATCGATTAGCCGGATGTCATACCCTGTTCTGTTCCCTTGAAAGCAGTGACGATACCCGTGTACGCCTCCAGAATACCCTCCCTGAGAACACTCAAGTAGTCCTGAAGCTCATAGTCAAGCTAAAGGAATAGTGTGAGTCAGCGCCTTTTTCTAGGCTTATGCGTGTGCTTACTGGATTTGGAGTGATACTTCCTGCCTGACGGAGGACATTCATTGCATGATCGAGGTAATCCTCAAAGGCCGGGCCAATAGCCAAAGCAATATCGCCGAAGCACTCCAGAATGGGGATTTTGGCATCACGGTTTAAGGCATTGCTCTGCAGGTTCTCGGACAACAGCTGCATGAAGCCGGCAGAGTATTCCTTCGTCTTTTCACCCAACGCACGAGAAATGTCTCCAATGATTCCGACAGCAATCGTGCAAAGCTGACTGTCCTCGTGTGCCTTGAGGGCAGGGAATAAGAACTGGAGGAATGCGGTGATATATGGCTCGAAGTCCTGTTCCAAAGAGGAAGCAAGTGTTCCAACGACAAGGAAAGCATCCTCCAACACGGTCGAAACCTTTCCAACCAACGAGATCAATTGCAGAATCAAAGTCATGATCCTGTCAGCGCTTGGCTTGATGTCGTGGCCAAATTTCCGAATGATACTCTGTGCGTGACCGTCAGTAATCACAAATCGCCGACTCTCCCAGAGAACCCACAATCAGAACACTACAGAAGTTGCTCTGGAGGTCGTTCCAGTTGTTGCGATCGTCCATTCCAAGAATTTGGTTCTTTTTTAGATGTATAAGCACGGATTTCCGAAAACTTGTGATCAAACAACTCACATGCACGGAGATAAGGTGTTCCATCCGTTGAAGAATTATATGTGAAAGGTTTTCGATTTGTGAGCGGGTCTCCGTAGAGCTGTTGGTGACCCATGTGGCAAGACACTCGTACGCGGCGGTTCGGTAGTTGGCTTCGTTATTGGCACTCTCGGTCAGACGGAGTAAAGCTTGGATCACGCCTTCGTAGTATGAAGACATCGTGAGCTCAGAGTAGGCACCCATCCCTTCTGCCAAGTTCTGAAGACCCCAGCAACAGTTTGCAGCGATCCTTGGGCTGTCTTGGAGACCGCTGACGAAAGCGACGACGAGATGGGGTAGATGAACATCTGGTTGGATCGTCTGAACAAGTACATCGCAAACTTTTCCCAAAGTCCAAGCGACGGTGTCCTTGACTTGGAGATTTGAGTCGGCCATCATGTGAATTAGAATGGGTAGGGCGGAATTGACCAAAGTATTGAGCATGGAAGGGTCCGGTCCATCCAAGATACATGAGAAGGCCATGACTGCGGCCTCGCGGAGGTGCCAATCTTCATTCCGGATGTTGGATTCGATGAACGGCATGACAGCAGCGACGATCGGATCTTGGACGGCTTGGGCCAGGGCCCCCAGACAGTATGAGGCCGACATACTTATGTTCCATTCGTCTTCGTCTGCATCCTCCTCCTGTCGGGTCATGAGTGTGAGCAAGACGGGGACAAGCTCTGGCAATGCCACTTTGGCAAAGTTCTTGGATTCGAGTTCTGGGGTCTCTCCGTACTCGCTTGCCTAGATAGAAAAATCAGGAGAGGTCCCCGGTTGAAAATCGTGGACAAGACGCTACCTGTAGAGCTTCTTTATTCAGGTTGATCTCCTCATCACAGACTGTCGACCAGAACTCGACGGCTTGCATAGCGACGTTGCTGTCGGGGTGCTTCATTCCCAAGACGGTCAACTTGCAATAAAGTTAATACGAGACTAATTATCGGGGTTCCTTTACCACTCACGCCAAACAAGGCTTGTTCCATATAGAAACTCATATAGTGGTAGTAATAGGCCATAATCGCGACGAGGCACTCAAAGGCGGCGACTTGAACGACCGCACTGGAGTTCTGTGTGGCTTCGCAAACAACTTGCATGATGTAATTTCGCTCACCCTAGGAAATTGCAAGCAAGTTGGTTCAGGAGTGAGCGTGGCAATGCACGGCGGAGATTTATACCTCTCGTTCAAAGTTGTCCCTGACAAAGTCGAGAGAGTTCTTGAGAGCGGTAATCGCGGCGAATTGGACCTCGGAAGAAGGTTCGTCTTTGCGAGCACCGTGGACAACAGCTGTCAAAATCTCGTTTGACCGCTGACTCAGAACTGAGGGGTCCTGATCGTATGGTCAGAAAATTGGCCGTGGGTCGAGAAGAAGCGGACGTACGATTGATTCGCAGATGAATCCGATACCTTGTAGGGTAGCGACACGAAGGTTAACATTGGATTGACCCATAAAGCTGAGAAGGAGCTCGACAAGCTCAGGCCACTGGCCATTTGGGAGTTCCACGGTGGCGATCGCGGCCACCAACTGAGCGGCGACCGTGCCGACTTGTTTCGAGGACGATCCGAGAGCGAGCAGAGAATCGTGCTTGATCTTTGATCGTGTGTCTGGGGGTACGGCCAACCAACGATTGCTGTACTCTTCGCTTCGAGCGCTTTCCTGATGGGAGGGGGGTGAGGAGAGCGATCTTTGATGTCAAGTTATGTGGGTGAGATATACGGACCTTGGCTGTGAGGGCGTTCTTTAAGGCGAGACCAGCAGCGTTCCGTACGTGTGGTGGTGAGGATTCATTACCAAGTTCTGCGGACAGCATCAACATGTAGGCAGGCTACATTTACGAAGGAAAAAAAGAATGAGGTGATTGTGGATTGGGGATAAAAGGTTGGAGGTGGTACTGACAAAGTTTTCCCTGGAGGCGTTCTCGAGTTTTTGGACTGCATCTGTGCGCAGTGCAGCATCTTTTTGGAGGGTGAGTGTATGCGATTTGGGTGTACGAAGCGTAGGAGGCGTACCTGGAGATAAAGTGTTTGCGAGGAGCTCAGATGCGTTCATGGCCGTTGGGGGAAGAAAGAAAGAGATCTTGAGATTGGGGGCGTGGAACGGATCGTCGTCAGTGTTGTTCGGCCAGAGATGATGGTGGTTGAGGATAAGGAAGGAATGGGGCTGGCCACGGGAGGGGTCTCTCTCTTTCACCGTTTATTTCAAAACACGCCAGCGCACGGCTGCAGCGCATGGCTCGACACGATTATGTTTTATTCTGATTTTAGCTCATTTTTACTACTGTCTGTAACCAAGCGAGGGGGAGATCCCGCCCAGTGATTGAACGCGTCGCGCCAACATCCCCCTGGTCTGAACCAATCATCCATGGCAGATCGAGTGAGTGCAATTTACTCCCAAAACATTCCTCTCTGACTCGGGCACCAGGGCAGAGGTGGTCCGTCCAGAGGAGGTCAGCGCGGCGGTGGCCCTGGAAACTCGTCCAGAGGCGGTGGCAGGCACCATGGCCCGCAGGGACCACAGCCAACGATGGACAAACCAAAACGCGAGGCGATCCTGGATCTCTCCAAATACGTGAACGAAAAGATCAGGGTAAAGTTCACCGGTGGGCGAGAAGGTGTGTGTGCGGTCACTTCTCCGTCCCGGGCAACGAGGAGATGCTCAGGGTGACCAACCTCGTCACAGTGACCGGCGTGCTCAAGGGTTTCGACCAGCTCTTAAACCTCGTCCTCGATGACGTTCAAGAAATATTCCAGACCGGTCTGTTCTTCATCCCCCCGTTGACTTCAACCCCCCTGCCCTGACCATGTGCTTTCCCTTTGCATCCGGACAGAATCTGAACAAACGACACGCAGCCTTGGTCTGGTCGTCCTACGCGGCCCAACAATCACCCTCCTAAGCCCCGTAGATGGCCACGAAGAGATCGCCAATCCCTTCCTGGCTCAGGAATAAAACTTTTCTCTCTCACTCACCCTCCGCCTCAGCGTCGCCGGGATTGATGATCGGGGAGGAAGTTTGTAATATCTGTCTGACTACTGTAGCTCTTCGATGTCCCACTTTGGACGTGTCTCTATCTCGTACTCGTCATAATCTTGCGCGAGAAATCGATGCATCGATGCCCAACCTATCATCACCGCGTTGTCTTGCCGGGACAAATATAGAAGCATAAACAAAAGTTTCATCGGCCCAAAGAAGGAAACGCCTACCTGTACACAATTCTTGCGGAGGGAAGACCAGACGGACTGCAGCACAATCAAACTCAAAGTCTCGGCATGCAAACTCTAACCTGGACATTAAAGACCGTGACGTCAGTCGAGAGGGACGTGAATCGGTGGGAGGGAGGTTTACCTCTGCCGAAGGAACTTGTTGCTTGCCACGCCACCGCTGACGACTATGTCTCTGATGACAACCCCGTTTTTTTGGCACCAATGTAAAGCCAAAATAACTTTCTCTTCCAGTTGGCTAACGGCAGCGGTCTGGAACGCACGAGCAAGCGCAAGTTTTGTGGGTACGTCCAGGTCACCACCCCGCGCTGTAATATAACGTTCGACGCCGGAATGCAAACCGCTGTATGAGAACGCAAGTTTCCCAGATTGTCCTCTCGGAAGCGGAGGAATGATTTCCGGTAGTTGATTATGGTCGCGATTCAGACAAAAGTGTTCCAACGCGGCACCCGGTCCCAACTCTCCCCAAGGGATCTCGAGCATTTTAGAAACCTTGTCGAACACGTTACCAATCGATTCATCAGGTGTGGTTGCTAAAGTTTGGAACGACGTCCGCGATCGTGCGAGCAAGAGGAGGGTGTGTCCGCCAGAGATTAACAGAGTAAGAAAAGGAAATGAGATATCGGGTGTCGTTAGGAATGGTGTTAGAGCGTGGGCTTGCTAAAACCTGGAACTCAAACCTCTGCGATGGACGTAGTTTGTAAATGGTGGGACGCACCATATGGTGCACACCGACTAGGGGTTTGTTTGTGGCAGCTGCCAGGGTTTTTGCTGCGTTCGAGCATACGCTCAAGCAGCCACCCATACCTCGAAGGGGGTTAACCATATCGAAAGGGGCTGGTAAGAGGCCGCGTACCTGGCCCTCTCGTATATGCGATACCATCAATACTGTTCAGGGCCATGCCTGCATCCTGGAGTGCTTTCCTCACTGCTCCTGGCTTCCGAGACAAGGGTCAGGGGCGGATCTCAAAGTCAGGCATGTATGATCTCTTGCCATATGTCTCTGGTGAGCCCAAATGGCATGCATAGGGTGTATGCCCCCGAATCTTTCGTGACTGCATATCAGAGTAAGTGAAACGTATCCAACGTCGTATGGGGTGGTTTAGTCGGGGACCAGCTCACTATGAATGCTGTTTCACCACGACATTTGATACAATTTCCCTGTCAGAGTTGACTATTGCCGCACAGGTGTCGTCTGCAGAAGATTCCAGGGCCAGGACCGTGAAGCAGCGGGCATTTCGTCGCGTGAGGAGACGCGTTCGAGGGGACTCAATGACGCGCCGAAACATGCTGAGTGGTACGTTGAACGGTGATCGAACTGACGGAAGGGGGAAGCATGGCGAGATGACCTGGTCCAATAAATAGTATTCTAACAAGCGACAAAAGTATCTAGAATTTGCACGTCACAGATCCCCAGTAACCTCCCTCACATCGTCTGCTAAAAGATCCTGGCTATCAGGATAGATAGCAACAACCGTCTCGCGTTCTTTCCATCGTTTTTCGCCGTCTTCAGTGGAAGGGAGGGGAGTGAGACTATAAGTTATTGACAACGCGGACAACACTCCTCCATATGCGTGCGAAATTCCTGCAAGATTGGATATCAAGAACCACTGGAATAGATCAGAAACGAGTGAACGAACCTGTATCGATGATGATCACTTTTCCTTCACACCGCGAGACGATTTTCTATAAGACCCACGCCGTCACCAAAAGAGCAGACACAAAGAAATGGTCACAAACCTCGAAGTTGGGGGTGTGTCCAATAATTAATCTCCTAACCCCAATCTTCTTCATAACTGAATCCGCCCTATCACAGAGCCCGCCTTCGACACCCTCATCCTCATCCAGCGCCCAACCACGGTACCACAATGGTCCGTCTCCTCCGTACAGCCTATGTTCGTCGGTTGTTGCTGACTTCGGAAGCCCGTGGTACGGGTTCGGTGGGTGAACAGGAGGGAACTCTCTTGTTTGGAGCTTTCGTAACAACGATGAGGAGATTTCATTGATCTTTGAGGGGTAAGGCGTCAGGTCCGGGTAAGTCGGTGCCAAGCCACCATGGACAAAAGACAAGGCGGAATGAGAAAGGGGCGAAGAAAAAGACGGGTCATAGTCTGTATTTGGAGGACCGAGGGAAGGGTGAAGGGGAAGACGAGAGGTTGTTGTATAGTTGGCTGCCCAGGATCTACCGATTCGACCGGTAGTTATCATCTTCACCCTTGCTGCGGTTGAACCGAACGTCTCGATTTCTGATGGATACACATATCTGGGTAGATATTAGTAACCGCACAAACCGACTGGCGCGAGCATACCTCCAGTCACCTGAGGAAGAACTCCTGGTAAGACCGTGGGGGACTGTGAGTCTCAGAGGACGTACCGATGACATTCATCCACTCGTGGTTTCCCAAATGACTCAACACCGCCCCACCAGCTGCAAGAGCTTGGTCCCGTAGTTCGTCCATGTAGGAAAACAGTTTGATAGTATCGTCTCCTCTGCGTTCCACAGGGGTCTCAATGAGCGGTTAGGTTAGTGATAGTTCCGGGAAGGATATCTCACCGGTCGATGATATCTCCAGTCTGAACGAAGAAATCCACCTTCCCTGTCCATCCCCCTCCTTCGTCAACGACCCCAGACATTTCCAACACCTTTCGTGTATTCCCAAAGTCTCCGTGAAGGTCACCGACAGCAACTATCCGACGAACGAACGCGTCCTCTGGAGGATCCCCGTGGATGCCCGAGGTATGGTGGGCGAAAACGGGCGGTGTAGTGACCTGGACAGGTTGTTGGTCACCCCGACCAAGGTCTGGTCCATGACCGACACTTTCGGGCTGTTGTCCGTGTGCTTGGGGTGAGTCTGGGTGAGTAGCGAGGAACCATGGCCAGTAATTCTCGGCCAGCGAAGTTTGTTGGATAATAAAGAAGGCCAACAGGGGAGTTAGTATACCGAAGGTCATCCACTGTAGCCGCGCCATGGTAGTAGGCGGGATGAGAAAACCGATGATACACAAATGATCTCAAGTTTATATAGTTTCCACGATCAATCGATCACCCAGGGCACTAGTCCACCGTCTGACGATACAATGCAAAGGAGCACCAATTGACAAGGTTAAACAAATAAGAGTCCGTACTAGGAGTACTGATAAGTGGGTCCGTCCGATGATAAATGGTTTGCGTAGTCCGTTCTTAAATGAGCACAAAAGATGCTCCTAAAGCCACACAGCCAATTGTAAAGAGCGTTGTCATGTCAAAACCGGAACCCACCCCACCGCCCGAGTTGCCACCCGTAGTACCGGTCGGCGTCGGCGATCCGCCGGAGGTAGATCTTGGAGTTGGTACGGTCCCGGTATAAGTAACACCATTGGCCGTCGCAGCAACCTGGAACACAGAGCCTCCACCGTACTCGTAAAACTGTTGTACACCTCAGTCAATAGTCCAGCATCTCATATAAGGAGAGGCCGTACGTCAACAAGAAGGAAGTTCGGGTAACGGTTATACAGTCCAGCACAGACCGCAACCTCATCGCCAAGCGATCCAGGACCACTTACGGCATTGGTGAGGTTCGCATTCGCAACGTCGGGGATGGGGTTTCCGAGGAGCAAGGTATCCAAGAAATGATTGATCAAGAACATTGAAGTTGAAAGGTCGCCTGTGCCTCGGTCCCTCTGGCATTGGAAAGTGGTCTCGTCTACGGTATTAAACGGGGTCTCCCAAATGTTGCTGAATTCTGTGAGAGCATTAAGGAAGGGAATTAAGGACAGTGTGACACGGGGTCGACTCCTCACCATCGATCAGGTATGGGGCTGCGTCGAAACTGGCTGTTGTAGACAAGAAAGTGACCAAGCGGGTACCGGCGTCGATAAGACTCCCAAGGGTTGGCCAACCACTTGCGGGCAACGAAGCGGATTGGGGGGAGTACGACAAAGAATCGACCCCAGCAGCAACGAATACAGAGGCAAACTGCGTAGCCGCGAGATTATCCGAGTTGACGATGAGTAGGGTTACGACTGAGGGAAGAGAGTCAAGGTAGCTCGGACGTTCCAGCGATTCACTCACCATCCTCAGGATGAGCACCCATCCACGTTCCAACTGCGCATGAGTATTCTCAGATTAGGGGTCAATTTGAAATTATATGCGGTTTCGTACCCGTCCTAAGGTAGTCAAGCAGAGTTCCTCCATTGTATAATCCCTGGTGCTGGCTCAGGAGGTGCCGCATCGCAGATAGTGCAGGTACTCACACAGTCGGTATGACAGAGGTAAATATCACCGGAATTCTCGTGCGTTTGTATCTGGAGTAGCCTCACGCCATCGTTGAGTTGCTGTGTGACTTTCGCGGAGTTGAGCCTAAAGCACCCGAGAAGGTAATACTTCGCTTACTGTTGTAATCCTGGTTTGTGGCCGCTGCATGGTGTCAGATAGCCGGGGGCAGATGAACTGTTACATAAGACTCACGGTTGTTCACCCCGACTGCGTAGCTATTGTGTGCGCCGACATAAGTGACGTTTCCATAACCTCGCTCGCAGAACTGTTGCCTAAGATTAAATGGCTGGCGGAGTTGCCCGCATGGGAGATCAACACACCTCTGCATAACCGTTGCATACCGTGGCGGCGTTGACTGAAAGATGAAGAAAAGAAAGAACGACCAGCGTAAACCCCAGCAACATCCTCGGCTGCTAGCTTGTGGTTGTGGGAGGGAGAGAAAGAAGTGCCGGAAACTGCCGATTGTCCTTTCCTGTGTGCCTCAATGACAGGGGGGGCGTATGTTGTATCGGGACTCTCTGCCGTGTTCTTGGCGTACACACGCTCTGTATGCGCTACGTATTTCTGCGGCGCAGCACTTGGTTGCGCGCTCTCCGTCAAGGTTATCAAGAAATTCGTCAGGCAGCCACGTCCAATCGGTGTTACAACACTGGAATCTTATGGGTATGGATCGTATCGCCGCCTTAGTCTTCGTCCGTTGCGCTTGGCGAAAGTCTGAAATTCTTGCTTTGTTGGTTCTGATAGTATGCCTAGTACGCACTCGGCCGTCATGTTCTTCTACGCCGGCGCGGTGGTCCTTGCGTCTACTGCGTTGCCAATCCACTCTTCGCTCCCCGATGACCCACGCATTCGTGTGTGGCCCCCGGTCGCGGCAGCAACATCCGCCGTTGTAGTCGCCTTATCTCGGGTCTGGCGAGGCCACCATGATTTCCTCCAGATCGCTGCTGGGAGTCTGTATGGGGCTGTGTGTTCCACCATTGCATACAAGCTATGGATCGGTGGGCTGGATGCATACGGTCGCTCGCTAGAAGAATGGCTCGACGCTTTCATGGGATGGCGTTGACGATACCCACGGTGAGTAAAATTGAACTGTGATCCAGTTGAGTAAACCGCATAGCTTATCCTTTCAGCCGCGCAGATCCGAGCAATTCAGTGCACTGAGTGCAGAAGCCAACGCGAGTGGCCCCGTTTTAGGCGCATGTATCCGGAAGTGATGCAATAGACTACGACAAGGCTTTTGGAACTATCGGTTAATTCATATCCGTTTAATTGATCAATACGTGTTGAATACAATTGCCATCCATAACCAACGTATTCTTACACACCATGTTTTCGAAAAGCCATAGGCGACACAGGATTTTTTGAACCTCACAACTTCGCATCCACGAACGCTCCGTCAATCCACGACAAAACCTCCCCTCGGTCTGTCACGCCTTGGACGTAGAACCTCACGCCCGCACCACTTCCGGTCTTCAACCCCCCAGGTAACATAGTGTCCTCCACGTAAAACCTATTCTCCCGTCCGTCCCATCCGGTAGTTCCGACGAACGTGGCGTGCTCGGGTCCACGATAGAACCCCGTCGTCGACTGTGCTTCCACGTAAACGTTAAAGAACATGAACCTGGGGTAAGCTGTGGCCGCGGGGGATATTTCCCACCTCAGTTCCGTGCTATCCGGCGGTTGTGGCTTGAGGACTTCATCTGGGATCGGATCGAAATAAGCGGCGATCTCCCATGTCAAGAGGCCCTTGAGGTAGTTCGCCCACAACACCCGGGGCTTATGGTGGATCAACTTTGACGGAAGCCTTGGTGGGCTGGGATATACTGAGAGCAGACCGATGTTGATGGGAAGTTCGCATGACTGCGAAGGCTCTTCTGTTGCGAAACCAAGGACGATTCCTACAAGAGAGCGAATTTGCGTTGTTGTCGCACGATCCTCCGGGACCACAAAACGAACGTGCAGTTCTGTCCAGCCATTCTCGAGCTCCCCCGTCGTCGCCTCAGTCAGCTCGGGCTCCCGCTGAGAACGGACGGCGATGGCCGTTTCGAGGTCTAGGCCGGGAGCCTCGATCTTGTAAATGAGTAAGACATCGTATGATTGACCCGGGTGGACGGAAACGGATTGGAGCGGCAGCCAAACGTGTCTGAAGTACGCTTCTTCGTCTCCAGAGAAACGCAGTATTACCTTGACGGAGTTGCCGCCGAGCCAAGCGTCCGCGAAATCCAGGGATGTGGATCCACGGGGTATAACTCCGTGCCCCCCACCCTCCTCCCATAGCGGGACCGGTCTCGGCCAAATCAGATTGCCCAACGACGTTTGTTTTTGCACGTCCGTCCACCCACGCCCGTGACCGTCCATCAATTTCTTCCCCTTGACGAACCATTGGAATCCAATGCCTGGGCAGAAGAATGTGACAAAGGGAAGATCGAGGGGATTGGGGGGTGAGAGGTTCCTAAAGTAGGAGACGATAGGTTCGAATGGTCCAGGGAGGGGTACCTCTGGGTCGAGTGCCTGTTTCCTCAGTGACATTTCAGACATTGGGGGGACGGGCACGACCTCGGTAGGATCCTCCGGGCCAAGCCACAACTTCCGGTCGTATATCCACCAGCCGTCCCAGGTCCAATCAGGCGTCTCCTCCGTGGTCTCCCAGGTCCATCCCTGGCCAAAGAGAGCGACACTGAGGCCAAGATCACTGGGAGCGATTTGTGTGAGGGCTCGATAAGTACCGAATCCACCGTCACCGTATTGGTTACGTCCCCAGACGTCGATCCCCACGTATACGTCCTGGACTGTTTTTCCAGGTATAGTAAGACTACGCGCGTATCGCGCAGTGAGAGCGGGGAAAAACGGTGGCCACTATCACGGTTAATGAGAATGGCATCTATGTTGAAATCCCAGCAGCACCTACCGAATAATTGGTGAAGAACCCAGTCGAAGGGGGGTGAAACACAAGGTTGTGGTTATTTAGTCTGTCTTGCCACGCAAGGGCCCCAGTGTAGACGATACTATCATACCAGATCACCTCCGCGTGATCCCCAATCTCCGTTTTCAGGTGATGTCGAAGGAGGCCAATCCATGTGGTCAGCGCTCGCGTCTGCTCCGGACCGCCGCGGAGACGACACTCCACGTTGAGTAAGTATCCGTCGAACCCGCGTTGACGGGCAAGATCCGCCAAGGCGCAAGCGTAGTGAGGAGAGACGGGGAAGGAGTCGGATGCTTGTTCGGGCGAGGCGGGCCCAGTCACAGAAGACGGGAGCTGGCCGAATAGAAGCCGCAGCACATCGGATTCTCCGGATCCTTCGAAGATTCTGGAGTGGGTGTAAGCAGATTCAAATCGCGAGGAAGTCCGTGTCATGACGCACATTGTTCCCAGCATCTTGGCCCCTTGGCGGTGGGCAGCAGTAACCCATCCCGAAGGCGGGATGGTTATCCTGTGGTGAGCAAAGCTCGAGGCGGGGTTAAAAACGCCGTGCCAGTGTCACCGGCGAACGTGACGCGTACTAGATGAACGTTTCACAGTATGACCAGAAATTGAAGGTGTACGAGAGCTTTGAGGGTTTCTCATTATATCCCCCCTTGGAGAAAGTTCACAGCTGAGAGAGATAAGGAGATTGGGACTGGTTTCACCTTGTAATCATGACAGACCTGGGGGGTGTGAGTGGTTCGATCTACTGCGCCATGATGTCGGTAGGACACACCAAGAGCTGCCCCCCCTCTGGGGGAGACGCTGTCCTGGATCGTGGGGTGTATGGGAGTACTGATCGTAATTTCCTGGACGGCTTGTCCATCCAGCGATCGAGTTCCTCCAGGGAGGTAAAGTAGGGTGCCTCATCCCCAACGAGGTTTAAAGAGTGACCGGTGCCGACCAGAGGCATC
>Ga0307517_10004062_pt1 | contig 22597 bp, 28 predicted proteins | sample 23_EM_MG_FD_194515 | JGI IMG/M metagenome (GOLD analysis project Ga0307517, IMG submission 194515) | Populus trichocarpa ectomycorrhiza microbial communities from riparian zone in the Pacific Northwest, United States - 23_EM | ecosystem: Host-associated > Plants > Roots > Unclassified | place... | reverse complement strand
TTCTTGCGAGTTTCCGCAGTCGCTGACCATCTCTTCCTCAGGGTCTCGGAAAGGGCGGCGCGAAACGCCACCGCAAGATCCTGCGCGACAACATCCAGGGCATCACAAAGCCTGCCATCCGTCGTCTCGCTCGTCGAGGTGGTGTCAAGCGTATCTCGGGTCTGATCTACGAGGAGACGCGTGGTGTTCTCAAGATCTTTTTGGAGAATGTTCGTGTTGTCCGTTCTCGCTTGTAACCCCGTGCTTACCTTTCTCTCCAGGTCATCCGTGATTCGGTCACATACACCGAGCATGCCAAGCGAAAGACCGTCACTGCTCTCGACGTTGTGTACGCTCTCAAGCGGTCAGGGCGTACTCTCTACGGTTTCGGTGCTTAGATTATTTCCTTTGCTTTCGTTTGCATGTGTATAATTAATGTATCCTTATCCTACTCTTGTCAATGTTATCCCTGCGTTTCGGCGTATCTCGCTTCTGTTTGTGATATCCTATAGTCCACTTTGCCGTTGTTATCAACCTCACGGGCATTCCGTATTCAATGCTGGAATACGAAATTAACGAGAGCCGTGTAAAGCGCCGTGTACCGGCATTTCAAGAGCGTCATTCTGTGACAAGGAGAGCCCTCATCACCGACAGGTTCCGGCCAATCGCGAGGCTAAATTAAGGTGCCCGACCTCACAGGTGGCCAAGGCGGTTCATTTGCGAATCTCCGCATCCACCAGCGGGCGGATCCCCTGCAAACGGAAAGGCTTGTTCTGCAGCGGACCGAACGCCCGTGGGTGCTTGCGTCCGATTCGATAAAGACCATGAGGCGGGGGATCAAGGGTGCCCGTGTGCGCGATTTAGACTTTTACTGCCACGCGATCCCCGCCTGCATGGAAAAAGGTCGATTTTAATTATCGCGAAGGGTCCCCCGAACCCACCTACAAGTCTCCTGCAATCTGGCTCATTGATTAACGTAACTGTGCAGTAATAGATTATGCAGGACGTCGGGTGACATGGATCTGATACTAGACGGGAACGCGGCCAAGATCCACGGTTAATCTACAGGAGATATTCAGTCGGTCATCGAATTATTAAAGGTTGAGCCTAACGTGGGGGAACAACTTGCCTGCAGGAGTTGTGGAGGCCCCGCAACGGAACGGGCACCCCTTTCTCGCGACACTATCGGCTGACGGAACAAACGCGCCCGAAAACAAGAGATGCAATAATAACTTGGTCGTGTGACGGGGAAGAAGTTCGAAGCTCCACAAGGCCATCGCAGCCATCATGTGAAGTTGACTAGAACAGAACAGACGGAGATCCAGATCCCGTGGGGCACGAACTGCAAGGGCGGCAACACCCCGTGTAACCCTGGGATGTGACACCAACTCTCGGGTCGCTTGTCAGCACTTGCGGGTGAATGGGAAGACTGAAATGAATGATACCTTATTCTGAAACGAAACAAACAAACCTGCGTAAGCGGGGTAAGTCGACAGGGCATGTACAGTTCCGGCGTTGGGACCGCGCCTCCCTGTGGCTGGAAAAATAGGCTCACCAGGGGGTACGTCAGAGCGCACCGGGGGTCGCGAGTGGTGTCAGTGCGTCACTGGATGAATAACGATCGTGGGGACAACCACCGGAAGAGACGGATGGGCATTCGAGCTCCGACGAAGAGAAAAAAGTGAACATTCAGTCCTGCTATGTCGGTTATGAAGCGTCGAGAACGGTAGGCCAGATGTGAGGGGAAGTTCCGAGGGTCATGACGAAAGTCAGGGTCATGGGCAAGATTATCAGGCCCATCAATGAGGCCACACCCGGATCTGAAATCGATTGGCCACCATTAGATGTGGATTTTTCAGACATTTCCCCACTCGACATTTGTTGCCCGAGGTGGTGTGTCCCTGGTGAAGGTCGGACCAGACAACCGAAGTGAAGCTGATCGGCGCTGATCACCCTCGGGAGTTCAATCCCACGTGGCCTGTTGAGCCTTCGCCCGTGACGCGAACGAGGCGATCTGTGGTAAGCGTATTCTCTGTGGATTTTGGCTCATTTCCTGAGCTTTTCTCTCTTTTTTTCAGCTATGGCGGTGCAATTGGATCTTCTGCCACCGTTTATCGAGAGAGGAGAGGGGAAGGAATTTGTCAAAGCTGGACACAATCTTTTGCTATCCGTCTCTCCAAGGGACAACTCGATAGGAGTATTCGCGGGCACCGTACGCAAACCCCACGACGCGTAACATTTGTCACCTAACGGGTTGGTTTTCAAGTCAGGTTCATCCGATGGCGAGCGAGTAAACGGCGTCGTCCCGACTCAAGGTAGGGTCAGGGACATTCTATTCGCCAGCGCCGACAAAATGCCGTCTGTGGAGAGACGTTTGGTGTGTGTTCTGCTCGGCCACTGCCTCATTCGGAACTGAGCTCCAAACAGTTCATTACCGATACATCTGTCATCTTCGCGGCTTTCCAGAATCTGATTTCGGTGGCCGACGGAAAAGGGTCAGAGGTGTGAGTCCATCTCGATGTTTTCAAGTTTGTGGGGTACCAATTAAAATATTCTAGCCTATTCGACATAGAAAATCTTCGCCGGATGAATAAACTTGTCAACGACTATGTAAACTTTGCAAAAGAATGTTGGGTCCACGCATCTGTACGTATCTCACGACCAGCTGGAAAACGCGACGCGTGCTTACGTGTCTTAGCAAGCAGTAGCGCGTCCCGATGGACTTCAATACGTTGCTGATCACTATCGTAGCATCTACACGTGTACCTCACTTTTTCAGACCCTCTATCTTCCGGATCCGGATGTAGAACACGCTCCGGTTGGGGACGAACTCATGGAGTGGTTGAACACCCACTTCATCGAGCCCTCCAGTGAAGAGGGCGATGTACTCAGCAGTCTGGAATCGGCCTGGGAGGGCGAAGGTTTTTGGGAGTATCTCACGAGGTTCGTCTCATTGATAACGCCGCATTCAATCACGGGGCAAGCTGACCTGGTCTCGTAATATCGATCAGAACCGCTCTACGTGGGCTGACGAAAGCCACGGTTTTCTTTTTGAAACTTCTATCGTCATCTCATCCATCTCCCTACCTACAATCCCTCTCAGAGTCGCTCATCCCCATCCTCGAGGACCAACCACACCTTCAACAGTTCAGGACCGAGCGTGAATTCACACTTGCCCACCACCGGTGGAAGAACCAAGTGAAAGCGCTTCGTATCGAGCTCCATCATGTCCCAGAGGATGAAGAAACGCGATTTGATGGTTGGGATAACTGGTGGGATCAGCTAAGCGATATTGTGGCAATCCTCGAAGGGAGGGAAGATGTCTTAATGAGAGTCGTTCAAGATCTTGGGGGAGGGTGGAAAGAGGTTTGCGCAGCTTGGGGTGTCTTTGTAGATCCCCGGCTCCGGAGGCAGGAACTACCGTAAGTCGATGCACCTTATCAACGGTGTCTCTTCTGACCTTTTTGTCGCAGGGAAGTCGTCGAGCGAGTCATTGATGTCATACCTTACGACCCCACCGATCTCGAAGATGCAATTCACGCGCAGCTCCTCACCGGCGAGGTTGCGAAAGCGCTCGCGTCTGCTGAAAAACTGGACGTCTGGTTGAGTTGCCACCTGGCCGACGTCATGAATGCTCTTGGGCTTTTACAAGAAGTTGAAGAAGGGCAAGAGGATGAGTAAGCTCATTTGCCTCTGGACCTGATCCTAACCCGGAGCTTACCGCTTTCCCCAGAATCGGGATGAGCTCTCGACAATACCACGTTCTACAATACGCCGAATACCTCCATTCGGATCCAGCCCTCTGGAGAATCACAGTGGAATACATGTGTTCCTGCGGAGAGATCGGTACCCGCAGGGCGGATGAAGTGTTGCTCAGGGTTCCTTTAGGCTTTAGTACCCATTCACGGCCAACCGGATCCGATCCCTACGGGAAGAAATCTACGGCCAACGACGATCCGACTGTGGATACAGAAGACGAGGCCTCGCGCATACGAGCTGGAGATATCGTCGGAGTGCTGAAAGAGGTCAACCAGTGCTGCTTTGAACACGGAAGGGAGGGTGTCAGGAGGATGGTTTGTAGGGTAAGCATCATCCCGTAGCGGATCTTACCTCATGCGTCCTCACGTAATACCTTGCAGATCGCTGGCAAGACACTCATGACCGAGAGGCAGTATGGACTAGCCATCTCGTACTACACCTCTGCCGAGGACTGGCCCGGACTAGGACGAGTCATTGATCAGGTCTTGAACGAGTACATCACGCAGGGTCCGGCGAAATTCACAAGTCTCGTCGCGGAGATTGCTCCATCACTTCAGGCCCTCCGTTCCGCTGCGGATTCCTCGGATTACCCCATGCATGGGATCTTTTTGCATCGGCTGATGTTTATCGTAAAATATGCCGAGTTTCACCAAAGAAAGATGTCCAACGACCTCGTTGAAGCGGCAGCGGACCTAATCAGTATGTTTGAAGATGGCATCGCCCCTATGTCATGGTGGGGAGTACTCCTGCAAGACTCTGTCGAATTTTTGAATTATCGTGAGTGTTCTTTGGAGCCGGATCTTGAGTGTGTGCGGCTGATTGCCTTCTACATCAGCGGGTGGTATGCTTTTTACATCAATGAACGTCGGACTGCTGCTTCGTAAAATGGAGGAAGTCCACACGCGAACCTCCCAGGGGTCCGGGGAAGATTACCTATCAGTCCTTGTCAAGATCATCCGATCGAACGGCGGGAAAGGCATTGGGGGTGAAAAAGAAGCGTTAAATAAGCTGAAGACGGTTAGGCTGGCGTTAGCAAAATATTTCGCAAGGTGTGGCGTGATTGGGGTCGGGGGTAGGGATAGTCTGAGCGTGGTGGCGAGGAACAGCAATGTGTATGCAAACTGACGGACTAATAACGTTTTTCGAGTCCGACGAGTTCTCCCGTCTATTACAAGCTCCGCGATTTCCCTCCGATGTCCCGAATTGTATGTTCCCATTGTACTCTGGTCGCCACACGACCTTTCCGGAGCGGTGGGACCATCAAGCTAGAGGTGGAAGGAGGCCGGGGAGATGCTCGGCACTCTTTCGAGCCTCGATCCCTGACATCGTGTGTTTCATATACGACCTTGCCGGGGCACTGGGGCTGCTGGCTCCGACCACGGCTGTGCCGAAAACGTGGAGTGTGCGCATTCCGGGGAAAGGTTCGAGGAGCCGTTCTTGCATGCAACCCCCACTGATGGATCTTGGAACACGATCACTTGGGTCTCCTGGACATATACCGCGCAGCTGGTTGCCTCAAAAGCGATCTCATCTGATTCGTTCTCGTCCGGCATGGTAAAGCCCTTCCGAGGCAGCGGGGATCCAGTCACCTGCCGCCACATGTGTAATCCAACTGGCCCGGAGACTGCTCGGTTTTGGCGTTCCCTGGGCTTCGCGAGCACCATCACCCGCTTGTCCAATTGAATGTTAATACGACTCCGACCGTTGAACAAAGTTGTAATATCACCCCCCTCCATGTCAATGAATCATTCTACCTTGCGACTCACGCCTATTCGTTTGCTGGTCAGACTTTCGACCCATTTTTCATGATGTGGATATTGGGGTTCGAAATTCTCCAGTATAAATATACGGGCCAGGGGGTATAGGGACACCACCAGTCATTCCTTTGTACCTCTTGTGGATCCCATCGTTTGCTTCTCAGTCAGGGGTCGCAGCTCAACCACACATCGACATCAAGCTCGTCGTATATGTGTTACACCGTGGTTAAGTACGTCGAGTATGCTTGCACTCACAGGTATCGTGTTGTAACGCAAACTGTATGTACCCATTGACGTCGAACCCGGGGATCTGGCGCGTATGCTGAAAATACCGTTTTATTAGCTCGATTGCGGCCGTGACAACTGTCGGTTCAGTCGTTCGCACATGACTGGTCCACACGATTGCTCGCGCTGTACCCATGAGTAGGTTCCCATCGACATCTTCCGCCTTGTCCCAGAACTGACATGCCATCACTCGGCTAGGATGCTGGAGGATCAGGGTATCGTGGACCAGAGCCCAGCACAATGCGCGTCATGCCCCCAGATCTGAAGCCGCCCACAGAGTGCCGACCTCTTCAAGCACGGATCGTTCTCCCCATCTCTCATTCGACCTAATTATTCATCCCCGCAATCTGTAAATAATCATTGCGTTCGCCACCGGTCACTTGTGGCGTTAGTTTAATATCGATCCGTTGTATTATTTTACGCACGTATAATTTATTCTCCCCTTGCGGCGCTGGGGCTGGCTCCCGGCGCCAGAGGGCGTCTGTGACGATCACTTTGTGGGGGCCGACCTGCCTGAAGAGTCAAACGAGTGGTAGAAGTCTCCAGGTCACATAGACAATGGGGGTGGAAAACAGCCGACCAGCTTGCGGCGCGAGGGACTGGCATGTGTTACCATGTGGAGAAATAGGCCGTCAGGACACATCTGGCCTGATCTGCTGACACACTTTTAGGATTGCGCATGGCGGAAGGGGCCACGAAGGTCAGGCTCATTTTAACTAACGGAGAGTTCGATACGGATCGGGTGAAGGAGAGGATGCCATAATGTGCGAAATCAGTAGGCAAGGTTAAAATTTCTCATAAAACAGCGCAAATCCGTCCCTTTCTGCGGCTCAGAAGACCGGGTGTGCGGCTTGGAGGGTTGCTGGGTTCTCATCTAGAAATCTGATCACCGTCCATGATCAAATCTGCACCTTCATCGATATCTAATGGGGGTTACCCCGGGCACGGCGCAGGAACTGGGGTGAGTTCCCCAAGCTCGGGCACGTGAGGGAGAGGGGGAAGATCTCCGGGGTCACAGAATGATCCGTGAAAATTGTGGGCTGATTGGCGAGTAAAAAATAAAAAAAGATGAGCGTCAGGACAGTCGATAACATGCGCCTTGTTGGTGGTTTCGACTGCCTACTAGATCCCAGGCCTTGCAGGATGGAAACAGATCCTGAAACCTGCATTCCTTCGGAATACCCGACGGGAACGATTTGGGAGTAGTTGCATCACCAGAATGCGTTTCCATTGCGTAGTGGGTCGCACAACTACGAGTTTGGAATGGCAAGGAGGAGCCTCTCGTAATGCCACACGAAAACGAGCGGTCGTTGGGGGAGGGAAGGGGCCATGCCTGTGCTGTCCTTGGTTTCGTCTGCCGAGATGAGACCGGATGAAGGGGGCGTGTTTCGCGAGCGATCCTGAGCCGAATGAATGCCCCGCTGCGACGCATTGTCCATTATGCGCTGTGCATCGGCCACCACCCCTACAGCGTTGCCGTGGTCGGTCGGAATCAACGGCGACCGTGGGGGTATCACAGAATGTCCCGATTTAGAAGTTGGGTGAGAGCGGGAATCTTTCTCTTCCGCGAAGTAGCGACGAGTAACTAATCTTCGACTGCACTTTCGCCCCTCTGTACAATTCTACTCAACGGACAATGCCAGACGAAGCGTCGTCCTGGGAGCATAACGTCGATCCGAACAGCGCGTCCTCCAGTGGTTCGACCAGTTTCTCCCCCAACTTCTCCCGCACATCCCCAACCGCCGACCTTTCATCGCCAACAAACGTCCTGTCAAGCCCACCGCGCTCAAGTTTCGAGGTGCCTGTTCGAACTTCATCCTCAAAATGGAGGGAGAGCTTCAACCAAAGCTCACTTGAACGACGGGACACCACAACGACCATTACCACCAATCCGGAGACTCCGAATGTGGTCGAACCAAGTTTCGACGAAAATGTACTACGGATGTTGTGTGATCTGGATGTGAGTGGTTCGCTACGCAGGAGGACTGGTGCTCGGAACTCAGGACCTCCGCTTGATCATAGTGTTCCGTCCCGTTGTTACTGGACAGAATCAAACAGAGCACAGTGTCGTGCAAGGTGTGTCGTCTGACCACAGCCCGCTGCCCCCGACCGACCTTTCCTACAGGAGGCGTCGGTTTTTCTCAAGAAGAGGGCCGTGCTGGAGGATGAATATGGCCGGAACCTGCAGAAACTCGCCCGCTCGACGTCTGAGCTCTATGCAATGAGCGAGGGGAAGGCCGGGTGAGACGACATTTACCTGGGTGGGGAGATATTTAAATGCAGAAAGCTGACGTCCAGACTCGCAGTTCTTTCGTCGGGGTCTGGCAATCTAGCATGAGGATTCACGATATTATGGGGGAGAACAGGATCCGATTTGCTCAGAAACTGAACGAAATGAGTGACGAATTATCGAATCTTGTTAAAGAGGTCGAAAAGACCCGAAAGCAGGTAAAGACAATCGAATCTTACTCGACGTCGACACATCGGTTAAACCCAACGCCTCTCTCCCCTAGACGAAGGACCTTGCCACACGATACGAGCGCGTTCTCCAAGAGTCGGAGTCTACGGTTGAGAAAATCAAGGCCCGGTTCGATCTCACAGCGGAGGAGTTGGAACGCCTGCTCATTCAGAAGGAGGGTGAGTCGTACAAGGACACCGGCGTGCGGTCGCCTGGAGGCGTTGGTGGCAAGCGTGCGATCGGAAAGGCTGTGGCGAAAGGGGGACTGTTATTAAAGGGGAGGAATCCGGGTAACGTAAGTTTCCCGTCAATCCGTAACGTATGCGCGCGCATTGAGGGTGTTCGATGTTTCACGACAGCTACAAAGACAGGAGGACGATATCCGCTTACGGATGTCCAATGCGTCGGACGCTTACCGGAAGGCCGTGACCGAGACACAGGCCATCCGACAGGAGTACTTTAACTTCCAACTCCCGCGTATTTTGAGAGTGAGTAACCCTACCTCGCCCGTTGAGTTATAATTAAGTTTGCTCTCGCAGGCATTGAAGGAGTGCGCTGATGAAGTTGATCTCGGGACTCAATATCATCTTTCTCGGTATGCGTTCCTGTCTGAGAGTGTGCTGCTCAACGACGGCTCAACATTGACTCCGACCACCCCCGAGGAAGGTGTGCACGCTTTCCTCCATTTGGACGGCCTTATGGCATAACTCCTGACAATGTTCCAGCTACCGGCCTCAAAGCTGTCATTGAATCTATTGACAATCGAGGAGACTTCAAAGTCTTCATGCAGAACTACGCGTATGCACATGGGGGTCAGATGCGCGGTCCCAGAAGAGAGGGCCCTCAAGACGAAGGCTTTGTAAGCTGCCCCACACTTCGGGTGCGACACTCCGCTGATCGTTTCATGTCCTTCAGTTGCCTCCATTGCCTTCCCACCTGGAGCGTGTACAAGCCACTCAGCCCGGTACAAATGGGGTTGACAGGGGGCGGCCAACCTTTGGTGTCGATCTTGGAGAACAGATGACCCGGGACGATGTTGATGTGCCGTCAATTGTCGTGAAATGTTGTGAAGTCATCGAAAAATATGGCATAGAAGCTATGGGAATCTACAGGATCAGTGGAACCGTTGTAAAAGTGAACAAGCTCAAAGAGAAGCTGGATAAAGGTCGGAAATTTTCTGTGATCTAGGGGAGATTCTCCTCGCACTGACCGGAAGATCATAGACCTCGATTCCGTTGACCTAGACGCGGAGGAGTGGTCAGGCGACATCAATAACGTGGCTTCAGTTCTCAAGCTGTGGCTGAGGGAACTACCCGATCCATTGATGACCTATGAATTGCACAACGGGTTCTTAGAGGCTGCCAGTACGCATTTTTCACTTGTCCGACTCTCTCAACCTGACCTCCCCTTTCACCCTCAGGAAATGAAAACGATCGACTTCGACATATCCGGCTGCATGAGAGGGTAAACGATTTACCAGACCCCAATTATGCAACCCTCAAATACTTGATGGGCCATTTGAACAAGTAAGTTGCCTGCGCGGGTTTTATTGCTCCCGCATTTTAAAAAGTATTCTCATATGCGTACTACTAGGATTGCACAGTACGAAGAAGTCAACAGCATGTCAATATCGAACCTGTCCATTGTGTTTGGACCGACTTTGTTCGGTCAGCAACGTGGTGTTCAGATCGACGCTGCGTTACAGAACAAGGCGCGTAATCTCCAATCTACACCCCACACATTGGCTCCGTGCTGATGGTTACCTCAATGGGCAGGCGGTGGAAACAATTTTGAAGCATTACGCTGATATTTTTGTTGACGAGTCAGAGATGACTTAGACGTGTCTTCCACCCTTCTCCATCGCATTACTGCAACCAAGCTCTTCCTCCCCTCTAACATTATTTTTTTCGGATCTCCCCTTCAGATCATCCCTGTAGTGATACACCCATATACCCAGTATTCCCACCACTCATTCACCCCCCGGTCTTGTTACTCATCCACCCCATCATCACTTTCTCCATCCTATGCAAGCCGGGACTTGCGTGTTGTACTCTATTCGGCCATTCACCCCCCCTTTTCGTTGGCTCGCATTACTATATGATTTTGGTTCAGGAAGTGGATTTTGTTTGTCCGTTAACTTTACGCCCCATTTGGGTGGTGCGCGCGAGAGAGTAACCTAAAGCTAACTCCTCAAGGCGGACGGTCTTCTGGACTCGTGTTTGGTGGGCTACAAAATATTCTCAGGGAACAAAGGTAATGAATACAAAACAGCGAGGGTTCTATCTATGGTGTGAATGGCTTCGAGCTCAAAAGGGTGAGTTAATTATTCGTTAATTGACAGGTGAGGGGGCTAATCGAGCGCTCGTTGTGCGTGTCGCTAGGCGGTCCCGCATGGTTGGCCGAGGGTTTTTTTTTTCGGGCCCATCATGGGGGGAATGGCGGTGGGGGTAGAGGGCGTAATGGGATCGGACCTTTCAAAACAAAAAGCAATGGTCGTGTGAGACCCATGATTTGGAACGGAAATGTGAGAGACTGAGAAAATACCTTCTGAGGGGTTGTGACCACCAGCAACGTTATTTGTGCTGGAAAACTCCGATGAAGAGCGCCTGGATTTACTTGCACTTGAGGAAGGCGACGATGTGACGTCGTCTCCCCCGACGAGTATCCATCCTCCGCTCTCGCCGAAGAACTCGGGTCCTTTGGAGGGTTTCTTCCACACATCGCCACTAGGGAAAACCACCTTTTGTAGGCCACAATATTTGGACCACGTCTGGCAGAGCACCAGCTCTTCTTGCACCTGGGCGGTGCTCGCTCCGGTTGTTGGTGACATATCCAGGGTGGTTAAATTGGTGAGGGAGAGTAGAACGGGGGAAAGCGCGGTGAGGAGGGCCTGCTGAGAGGATAAGTCATCCAAACCACTGATCCACGGATGACGAGAGATGCACTCACGATCCCACCCAAAGCGTGATGCAGCGTATGTCGCAAGGCCAGTCTGATCTTCAGATCTCTCACGGTGGGGAGCCACCGAGCGACATCCCGAAGCAGATTGAGTGTTACGCTCATCCCGCTGAGATCGAGGGTCTCGATCCCGCAATAAGCCGGGTCCCTGATTGATTGAACTTGGCTTATGCCCTCCCATTCAGCGGCTCTGAGGTACTCGGACCCTACCAGGCTCAGCGACCTTACCGGTCGGCCAGGAAGAATCGCGGCGGCAGTGGCCGGAGATCCTTTAAAGCTTGATAAATTTGGTAACGCGTCGTATGGAAAAAGATAAGGGAGTCCGTGGATATCCGAGATTCGAAGGGTCGTAAGGTTTGGGCAAGACGACGGAAGGAAGAACTGTGGAGGTGGCACCAGTCCCGAAATAGCGAGATAGGAGAGGTTTGGAAATGAGGTGGGTCTCAACAGCCGGTTTCCGAGGGCGAGGTGCGTGTCTGAGTCACCATGTCCAGATGTCGGGGTGGGTAAGTGGAGTTCCAACGATTCCAGGAGGGACAGGTTGGGGAGGATGGTGGCCAATTCGATAAAGACGGGCTCGAGGTCGATATCCCCGGTGAGCGCGGCGGCGGCAGGATGCGCGGGTCTGGAGTAATATGGATGCTGATTGCTGTGTCTTGCATGGTGATCTGCGAACCACTTTATCGTCAGGGACTTGACGCATTGGACGAGATGGGGTCTCTCCAAGATTGTCCGACACCAACGCCAGGTCTTATACGGTCCACCGTCGTGCGAACCTGTCAACTGGACGGCCTCTTGGATGGACACGGAGGTATAGAGCAATAGCTCCGTGAGGGCGCGGAATCTATGAGAAATCAGCAACGACTGCTGCAGGGACGTCGTGGGTAGGAATGTGAGGGTTGTGGTCAAGAGCTCATTCGGTAGGTTCTCAATCGTGGACATGGCCTCCGTTCTTCTTCGTCGGTGCTCTGGCAACAATCGGCGAGGTCTTGTGGAATGGAAGAGGCAGGAGGACCTGAGGATGACCTGGCAACGGCCATGAACGGCCTGGAGAGCGTTCCGAATGAGTCGAGAAAACACCGACAGGCTCAGATTACCTGGGGAGGTTGCGTCCAATGACTGGGACGAGGTCGGAGGGAATAGACGGTGAATTTTTCCGAGATTTATCCAAAGAGAGCGAGCCCCAACTGCTTCGGAGGATTACCATCTTACAGCAATCAGAGGCCCATCACGATGATGGGAATGAGCGAAGATTCAGCGAGGATTCAATTCGCCAGACTCGTGGTATGGGAGGAAAGAGATACGAATTAAGATGGTACAGTATACACCGATACAAAACAACAGAACGAAACGGAAGCAAGCGAACATCTAGGCACCGAAACCGTAGAGAGTACGTCCTGACCGCTTGAGAGCGTACACAACGTCGAGAGCGGTGACGGTCTTTCGCTTGGCGTGCTCGGTGTATGTGACCGAATCACGGATGACCTGGAAAGAAAGGTAAGCACGGAGTTACAAGCGAGAACGGACAACACGAACATTCTCCAAAAAGATCTTGAGAACACCACGCGTCTCCTCGTAGATCAGACCCGAGATACGCTTGACACCACCTCGGCGAGCGAGACGACGGATGGCAGGCTTTGTGATGCCCTGGATGTTGTCGCGGAGGATCTTGCGGTGGCGTTTCGCGCCGCCCTTTCCGAGACCCTGAGGAAGAGATGGTCAGCGACTGCGGAAACTCGCAAGAACATTTCGAACACACCTTTCCACCCTTTCCACGGCCAGACATTGTTATAGGATAAAGTGTTTTGTGAGGGGAGGGAGTGAGACTTGATTTGCGTGCAGCGAGTGGCTGGAGTGGCTGGGACTGATGGGATTCCGACTCCGAGCCCCGGCGGATTATGTACCCCCGACGGTCACACCACGTGACGAGGGTGTTTACGGTTGTTTGGCACCGGTCATGTCACGTGCGACGGCCCTGATCCGCACGCGAGCTTTGATATAAGGTTCAAGCGTCATAGCCGATCGTTCCTCATTCCGCCGCCACATCCATCCACTCACACCACACCACACAAAGCCAAAACACCAACCAACCATCATCATCAATGGCCCGCACGAAGCAGACTGCTCGTAAATCAACCGGTGGCAAGGCCCCGAGGAAGCAGCTCGCTGCCAAGTCTTCTGCTGCTCGCAAGCAGCCATCGGTACGCGTCTGCTTTGCCATTTTCGCGTCAACCGTGTTCTGACTGGACCTGCAGGCAGCTGGTGGCGTGAAGAAGCCTCATAGGTTCCGCCCTGGTACGGTGGCTCTGCGAGAGATCCGTCGGTACCAGAAGTCGACGGAGCTCCTGATCAGGAAGCTGCCCTTCCAACGTCTCGTTCGAGAGATTGCGCAAGACTTCAAGACGGACTTGCGCTTCCAGTCGTCCGCCGTCATGGCTCTTCAGGAGGCTGCTGAGGCGTACTTGGTCTCGCTGTTCGAAGACACGAATCTTGCTGCGATCCACGCGAAGCGTGTGACGATCCAGCCCAAGGACCTTGCTCTTGCCCGACGGTTACGGGGCGAGCGATCGTAGATCCTCTTCTGTATCTTTCTCTTCTCTCCTTGTACCATATGTAGCGTACCTTTCCATTATTGGTTTTTGCGTCCAATCATATTGCTTTTCCAATATCCCGTCTGGTTTGATTGAGGATCAAATCAATTTGGAGATAGAACACCCTTCCAGATTTTCATCCCCGGCCACTTCCAAGTCACTCTAATACCAACAGTGTCTTCTATTGGAGCGTCACTAAGGGTCACTAAGCGTATAATAGGCTGGCCTTGTGCGGTTTACCAAAGACCTAATCCGTCTGAAATCCTTGATGGTTTTTCCGACCACCTTCCGCTCCCGATTAGTATGCTTCACATTGAGTATACCAGGGAAAATTTGAAGTAGGACCAAGGTAATCGTCAACGACGACTGCGCCGGGATGGGAATTTCTCCAACCTCAAGGTCCGTCAAAGCGCAATCCACTCGTCGATCCACCGTCTCGTCATCGGAAGGAGATAGTGCCCCTGTGCCAGTCACCGCCTCGACCAAACTGGTAGCTTTAAATGAATACGAAGTGCGGACAGGTCCAGGCAGCCACAAGCGAGCGCGATTAGTCCCTTGATTGTGACCCCGGTGCCCCTCTCGCACGGAGGATGACCCAATTGAAGGATTTCAAGCTTCGGCATAGCCTGTGCCAGATCCGTAATGACATTGTCGTCGACCCTTGAAGAACAATTCCCTCCACACGAGAATTCAATAATGAGGTGTCTCAGTTGCGTGAATTGAAGGAGAGAGCGACAATTTGGAATCCACGAGCGTGAGGTGCGGAAAATGAACCTTGAAAGTGTGGCCGGGATTGAGGTCGTGACTGTAACACTTTCAAACGACCCGAGAAAGTCGCCAATTTGTTCAGATTCACAGCGGAAGCAGACGGACTCTAATCCCCCGAATACCGCTCCACGGAACCCTTGTAGCCAGTCAAGGTGATCCCCGTATTCGAGGTTAATCAAGGTCAGATTCGGAAGTGCCACCGGGGGTAGTGGTGTCCGCTCGAGGATAACTGACCATAGCTCGGCTAGTTCGGGGAGTTGATAAACAACTTCGCGTGCCTCCGCTGTCAGTGGGGATAGCGCGAGGAAACGACGAAGGGTATCTCGGTTGCAGTCGAGGACCATCTCCGAAACAGCCTCCGTGATGACCGAATCCCTCGGTAGGCGGCTCAAGGTAATGGACTCCAGGTCAGGGCATAGTGTCGAAAGCCTGCTGGTGATCGATGCGACCATCAATGTGGGCAAGCCGGTAGCGAAGTCAATCGCGATGCGGACGGTTTTGGGGGAGAGAAATAGGGGGATGAAGGGGATGAATGCCTCCGTCGCTCCCATGCATTTGAAGGCTTTCAGCCCCGGAAGTAAAGGTTTGTTGGCGGTGAGGAGTTGCAGCACGAAGAGAATGTCCGAAGTTATGGGGTCTCCGGAGGTATCCACTTTCAGGTGCCGTATTTTTCGAGCGTGCTCTTGGAAATGCATCCACTCTACTTTCGTCGGGATTCTTCTGAAAGCTTTTCAAATCAAACGGTTGAGCGTGGAGAGAACAAGTACTATCAAATGACCTACAAAACTTCCACCATCCCCCCTCCAAACCCCCTGCGGAAGACATCTGAGCAGCGGGGTTAGTTGATCCTGCGTCTCCCATAATGTGTCCAACGCCGGATCTTCGAAGCTTTTGCAGCAGCATGCGAATGAAACGGCGGTAGCCTTGGCCCCCGACGTGACGAGTTCGAATGCCAGAAGCCTAAGGATCTCATCCACACTGAGGCAAGGGTGCATCCTGGATCTAGCAGACGTGTTTGATTGGATGCGTTAGGGGCGGGAGGAAAACTAACGGCTTGATCAATATCAACGTTGGAAAGGAGTGGATGCGGTCTTCTGACCTGTTCACAGGCTAGAACACGGAGAGCAGAGAAATGAGGAGATGCGTTTGATGAGAATCGAGAGTCGAAGGGCCCGCGCCTGACGCACGCACCCGTGACCCTGCACATTCTTGAGCGTGATTCCGCGGGCATCCGTATTCTCTCCTGCACTCTGTTCTTTTGTATGGACTGTATCGTATGTAGCATAGCTCAGCCTCTATTGTTTTTTTGCGTTTAATCATATTACTTTTCCGATATCCCCCATTAGGCGGGAGCGCGGACCAAACGAAATCTAAGAAATCGATGTCTCGAGAACCGCAACGCGCCCCCCGTCACACACGGCTGTTTTCCTCTGGGTGTCCTATGCCAATTGCGCCTCCTGATAGTGTGTCAGTGGGGATAATTGAATATCTGATGGTAAGCCTTACCTGAGCGATGTACGAAGGCTCCAATTTGCCTGAAATGCTTGATAGTTTCTGCTACAGTTCTCCACTCCCCATTTGTAAACTCGACATCGGATATACGGGGGAAAATTTGAAGTAGGATTAATGCAACTGTAAACGCTGACTGCACCGGGATGGGGATATCTCCAACCTCAAGGTTCGTCAGAGCGCAATTTCCCCGTCTGACCACTGTCCCGTCATTGGAAGGAGATTCTGTTGCTGCACTAGTCGCCGTGCGGACCAGGCTCGTTACTTGGAAATGAATGCGAAGCTTGGATAGGCGGGAACAGCGATAAGCGAGGCAAATGAGTCCATTGACTGTGACGCCGGTCGGGATCTTGCACGGCGCTCCCCCTAGTTGAAGTATCTCTAACTTTGGCATTGCCCGCGCCAGACTGATGATGACATCGTCATCTACCCTCGAAGAGCAACCACCATTGCAGGAGAACTCTATCTCGAGTTCTTTTAGTTGCTTGAACGAGAGAAGAGAGGAATAGTTCGGATTCCAAGAGCGTGAAGTGCAGAACCGGAACGATGATAATGTATTATGGGCGGATGTGGTGAGTGCAACCCTTTCGAACTCCCCGAGAAAGTCGCCGATTTGTTTAGAATAGCAGCGGAAACAGGCCGACTCTAATTTCTCGAGCCTCGCTCCATGGAATCCTTGCAGCCAATACAGGTAATCGTCGTATTCGACGTCGACGTCGACGAGATTTGGAAGTGCCAATGTGGGCAACGGCGTGGATCCCTGTATGACTATCCAGAGGCTGGACAGCCTGGGGAGTTGACAGACAACTCCTCGCGCGTCTTCTGTTAACGGGGAATCCACCTGGAACTCTTGGAGAGCATTTCTATTACAGGCAAGGAGCATCTCCGAAACAGCGGCAGTAATGACCGAATCTCTTGGTAGCTCGTTGAGAGTAATTGTCTCTAGGTCGGGGCATAGTGTTGAAAACCTGCTGATCATAGGTGCGGTCACCATTATGGGAGAGCGTCGAACGGATGTGATGTGGATCTCTGTAGTGTTGGGAGAGAGAAATAAGGGGATGAAGGGGATAAATGTCTCCGTGGCTTCCTCGCACTCGAAGGTTTTGAGTCTTGGAAGTAAAGGGACGTTGACGGTACGGAGCTGCAGCGCCAGGAGAACGTCCGAAGTTATGGGGTCCTCGAAAGTATCCACTTTGAGGCGCCGTATTCTTCGAGTATGCTTTTGGAAGTCAGTCCATTCTTCTTTTGTCGGGATTCTCTTGAAAGACTTTCAAATCAAACGGTTCAGTCCGGAGATAGTCAACGCCATCAACTGACTCACAAGAATTCCACCATCTTCCTTCCAGACCTCTCGTGGAAGGCACTTGAGCAGCGGGGCAAGTCCATCCTGCGCCTCCCATAACACGTCCAACACCGGATCTTCGAAGTTTTTGCAGCAGCACGCTAACGAGACAGCAGTTGCCTTTGCTTCTGACGCAAGAAGTTCGGATGCTAGAAGCCTAATGATCTCGTCCACGCCTAGGCAAGGATGCATCTGGGGTCTGGAAGACGCGTTTGGCCAATGGATCGGGGACGTGAAGAGGGCTGGCGGTTCACGGTTAATGTGAATGTCAGGGGGAGTAGGTGTGGTCGTCCAATTCGCCTACTGCCAGCTCAAGCGTGTATGCAGAAACGGAACACAAAGCGGTGCAGGTCAGAACCGAAAGTGAAACCCCCGCCGATCGCCGTCCGTCTCGGACAACCTTGTCCTTCCCGCACCACCGCCCATGGGCTGCGCATTGCACAAGTGCAGCACTACCTGTTGGTTTTTGTTCCGTGCTGCCTTCCGATACCGTGTGAATCAAATAGCACCGCGGAAGACACTACCATACACTATTGTATGGGAGCAGATTGTAGACGCCGTCACACCTGGCCGTTTCTCGACGGATTATTTCCTACACGGCCGAGCGGTTGCATGTTTGTTGTCGCAGCTACTGAGCTATTCGCCCAAAAACGGGCGTGGAGCTTAGAGAACTAGAACCGTCGACAGACAATTCACTACCCACGGATACGTCTATCCCGGAATCATTCACTACACTGGGGCGTACTTGCTTTCACCGCTCAACCACATGGGTTGCACAATATTCTACATCATACATTGAAGCAGTGCGACTCAAGTTCTGTTAGGCAAGAGAGGCGTGAAATGGTTGAAGTAAAGTGGGAGCGCTGTCCCCCCGGGATGGTTTCTCGGTCAACTACCGCTCTCAAGTGTGGCTCCTGTGGAGATGTCATTGGGGTTAATTTAGAGGGTAGTGAGGGGGTGTTCCTTACTTGAGCGATCGACGATTCGTCTTGAATTGCGGATTGCGTCCAAGACCTTGCCCCAGGTCTCACCGACATCATCGGTGCGATCGATCCATTCTATACGGGGGAAAATGCAGGTTAGGGTCAGGGCGACCGTCAACACCGACTCCTCCGGCACGAATATATCCCCAACGTCAAGTACTCTCAAAGCACAATCCCCCCGCGGAGTGATGGACCCAGCGTTAGAAGTCGTCCCAGCAGTCGCTGGCGGAGCACCGAGGCTGGCCACTTGGAAGTGTACGCGAACTGTCGAGAGATCTAGACAGTGAATTGCGAGAGCCACAAGTCCCTTGGCTGTGACACCGATCGGAATTCGACGGCACGGTGTGTCTCCTAGGCAAAGGAGTCCTAGTCTTGGCATGGCTCGCGCTAGGTTGATGATGATATCGTCGTCCACCCTCGAGGAGCAACCACCAGCGCAGGAGAAATCAACGAGGAGATTTCTCAGTTGCGTGAACGGAAGGGGAGAGCACGGTGTGTAGGGGAGACTTTGAGAGTGTATTCTGGGCGGATGCGGCGAGTGCCATCCTTCCGAATGCCCTGAGGAGGTCGCCAATTTTCCCAGATTGAGAGTAGAGGATAACGGACTCCAGCTTTTGAAGCGTCGCTCCGCGGAACATCTGCAACCTGCAGTCATCACCATCATCGTATGTGATCGTTAGCTTGGTAAGATTCGGAAGCACCGCTGGGGGCAATGGAATGCCCTTCTCGATAACCGCCGATAGCTCGCATAGGTTGGCTAGTTTATAAATCACCTCGCGGGCCTCCTCTGTTAACAGGGAGTCCACGCAGAAGGACCGGAGGGTATTTCGGTTGGTGACAAGGAGCATTCCAGAAACGGCGGCAACGATAATTGGATCTCTTGGTAGGTCCCTGAGAGTGATACTCTGCAAATTAGGACACAGTGTCGGGAAGGTTGTGACCATCGAAGCGATCACCGCTTTGGGGGCTTCGGGCGTTCTGAATGTAATATCAATGACAGTAGTTCTGGAGGATAAGAGCAGGGGGATGAACGGAATGAATAGCCCCCTGGTATTCTTCAAATAAAGAGTTTTCAGATTCGGAAACAAGGATTTGTCAGTGGCGCAAAGCTGCAGGACCGGGAAAAATTCTGAGGACAGGATGGCTGGAGTGCTTGGTAATAGAAGCTTTCGCATACTTCGAGCGTACTTCCAGAAACGAGCCCATTCCGACGGCGTCGGGAGTCTTTTAAAGAGCTTTCAAACTGAATAGTTGAGGAATGAGAAAACAGATGTCATCGGAATACTCACAGTGCGTCCACCTCCAACCCGGATATCCCCTGGGAAGGACTTGAGTAACGGAAGTATATCTCCCTGTGTCCTCCATAATGCATCTAGCACCGGGTCTTCGAAGCTTTTGCAGCAGCATGCCAAGGAAACGGCGGTCCCTCGTCATTTGGACGCGATGAGTTCCCAGGCGATAGCCCTGACGATTTCATCTACATTGAGACAGACGTGCATCTAGCTTGGAAGTTACATTTAACTGTGCGTCAGTACTAGCGCGCGGAAAAGATGACAACTCACAGTCAATACAAACGTGGTTAGGGAGCCTCTCACTGGGTTACTGTGGTCGCCAGCTGTGACAGGTAGCGCCCACCGATCACACACTTAGTCAAAATCATCAATCATTCCTCCTGATACCGCCATCATTATTTCTGTTCAAAAGTTACCCTTCTTATCTACATCAGGAAAGAGGAATTTTACTTTTCCGTCGCTTTTCTCAATCTTTTTGTAAGAAAAGGTGGAAAAAAGAGAAAAGTACGTACTTATATAAGCTATGTCGTGAGTTTATACAGTTTGAGGCCCGAAAAGCAAAGGAAAAGTGCAAAATAAGCAAGAAAAGGTGAAGAAAAGTGGGCCATCAAAATAAGTGTTTTGCCATCTTGCTGATGCCTAACGTCACTACGAGGTTGCTTAATGAAAATGGCCACAGCAATCGTGGTTTGTACAGAACTAGCTGGGTTGTCTGAAACCCAGGAGATGGCTGGGATAAAGGGGATATGCGAAGGGGTGCACTTCAGGTATACACATACCTGACGATCTTGATTTGAGTGCAAAGAGAGCGGACCTGCACCTATGGAAATAAAAATATAGGAGCTTGGAGGTATGCATCAGTGTAACGAGGGGATATAACAGTGAACTATATGCTTACCACATTAGATCACAAATTCGGAGTTTTGCCCCAGCGGGTCCACATCTTCCAAGACAGGAGACACGGACGCAGCGGCGTGGAGAGAGTCTGACCCCCTTTTGAATGTGTACCGTAATAAGTGGCCAAAAGGGCAAAACGATTGCAGTTCCGACCCCCCTGGCGCGAGGGGTCAAGAATCACGTAAGGTTGAAGACATTTAGATTTGACCACTAACTCAGTCCACAATTGTCACATCCAAGGAGGAGATAATTTTCCAAGGGCTTTCTTGCAGGCATTTGTGTGTCGCACGTCACTCTTCCCCGTGCAAAAAATGGCTGAAAGTCACATTCATCACATTGTGTCATTGGTTGAATCTGAATGTCCCCTGGGTAGGCTCTTTTTCCTTTGTTTACCTCAGCAAAATGGGTATGCAGTAGATCCAAACAACCCTGGGATAGCTGCAAAATTTAGACATGTTGGTGCGTTGAACCCTCAGAAGGGCTGTAAAAGCCCTCGCTTGCCTGTAGGATCCACAAATGCAAGGGAGATGCAGTGCACCTAAGCATGAGCAGGACAGCCATTGTCAGGGTTGATGCCTGCTTACTGTTCGGGGGACACCAGAGGTGCAGCAATCAATGGGTGGTTCGGGGTGAGGGGAAGTCATGGAGTGTGATCTGGTCGGAGGTTGGGTGAGTTATAGTCGTAGGGGAAGACAGGTTTCCAGAACTTGTCTATGAAGTTGGCGAGAGCGTGGGAGAAAAGCCAGAAGCTTTCTTCTTGGGGGTAAAGGTCGGCTTGAACTTGTAACCAAGCAATAACTTCACCAGGTAATGCCATAGGGAAATCCCACCAGCTAATGACACAAGACTCACAAAAGAAGACGGGGTGTTTATTGAAGAGGACGTGGGGTTTTTCTTGAGAGAAGGCCGGATGTACTATGAAAGTAACAACTGCAAGAGTGTGATTAGTGTAAATTGATCTCCACTCAAAGTAGTGGTTGGCGGTGGCAAGGAAAGGTGGGGATGGAGCTCCTGAGTCCAACGACGAAAAGGGTTTATAGTAGGGACAGTGCACGAGCTGGCCTCTGGTCTGGTTAACACTGAGGCTTGTCAGCAAGCGTTGACTCCACAAATAAGGCCTTATGTCTTCGATTGGAGGGAGAGGGAAAGGGGAGATGAGATTGGGGTTTGGGAGTTGGGGAGGTAACATACACTAGCAGGAATACTCCTGCTAAGTATATTAGTATAAGGGTAAAGGGGATGGTTTATTGGAGTATCCAACGTACCAGTTGGAGTAGAGGATACAGAGAAGATTGAGGATAAGGGGAAAAGAGAGCTGGAGGGGCTCGTCCTTATATACTCCCAGATCCTGGTCACATGACCACTTCTGTTTTGTGGCTAAGTCTACTCTTCCCTTGGAAGCGTCTAATAATTAACATAATTGTATGACTCTGCTTATTGTTCTTCGTAAACGGAACATCTTTTTGTTTCTTATTTGATTGATGGTTGAGGTTGTGTAATGATGGGCTGTGTCTTCTGAGAAGGTTGATGGCGTTTCAGGGAGAAATCCCTGGATCTATAACTCCCCTCTAATTATGGCTTGATCGGGTTATATTTGATGGAATGGTCTGATGGAATCTAGATCCGGTGTTTCAGGGTTCAGGGTTTAGTTTAGTTATTTAATGAGAGGGAATTAGTTAGTTTCTGTCCTCAGTTCGCTTTTCCTTTCCCCCCATCAATCGTCTTATCCCTCTCTCAAAGTTCTTCTCCTGCTTACCATACCCATCACTCTTGTGTTCCCCACCCCTTCTGCTTCTTTCAATGAAGTATGGGGTATGGACGATGGTGATTTCTACCATCCAGATCCGTCCGATGTCCCGCTTCGATTTTCGCGACTCTCCGATCTCGAGTATATGGCTGCATAGTACCTCACCACTTCGAGCCTCCAGTACCTCGCTATCATGCGTTTCTGATGTGTCGCGACATTATGGTGCAGTCTCTACCTTTTCTCTTGTGTCTCTACCATTTCCCTTGCGTCTC
>Ga0307517_10004061_pt1 | contig 22597 bp, 19 predicted proteins | sample 23_EM_MG_FD_194515 | JGI IMG/M metagenome (GOLD analysis project Ga0307517, IMG submission 194515) | Populus trichocarpa ectomycorrhiza microbial communities from riparian zone in the Pacific Northwest, United States - 23_EM | ecosystem: Host-associated > Plants > Roots > Unclassified | place... | reverse complement strand
AATCTATACCGAAGCAAACCATTATATCTAGCCTACATTACTCGTGTCTTCTTAACGAGTTCTCCGATATAATCACGATTCAGGTCCTAGCTGTCGGAATACCTCACGCCGAAGCTACCACCTAACACTGATAGGGCATTTGATTGGGGGGAAAGATGGGTTCGGGGCAACAGCCGGGAGTGTGGGTTGATGTATGTCTTCTGTTATTGTACAGGTTGGGAGGATAGGCGGAGGGTTTGAGGGTGTTGATTTGTGAGGTTTGAGTTTTTAGGTGTTTTGATATTTAGTTATTGTTGGTAATGAGGAGTTTGTTTAGTATCACGCTTTAGAGTAGCTTAAGTACCTGAAATGGAAAAAGCTTTTTGTTTTTTTAAAAAAAGAACACGAACACCGGGGTGCTCCTAGAGCGTGAACATTGTATTGTGAATCACCCGAGCTTATCAAAATCACATACAAGATTCAGACTTCAGGATCCTCTCTGTGTTCGGGTTTTTCATGCCTGGAACATGTATATTTCTCGGTGAATGGTATCCGGAAGGGTTTCACGCAAAGAGCATGGTATTGAAAAGGTTCACCCAAATATTACCCCTACCAAAGTCGGAAGTTTACACATCTACGAATATGTAGGAATTAATATCGCTTATGAATTAGTGTCTCACCCATTAACACAGCCGGCACAATACTTCTGACCTTCACACTTGTAATGGTGAGGGAGTGTATATTTGAGCTACCATACCCATACTAGTACACTGCGACATAAGCCAGGCTCTATCATGAAAAATATTCTGCAGAAAGGTTGCAGTGATAGAACCTTGGAGTTAGGAGAGGCTGATCGAATCACGGCCTTCTGCGGATAAGGATCTAAAAGGGTAGTTTGTATCTTTGTAATCATAAATAGAATGTGAAGAGATTTCGCTTATTCAGAAGCGGGGAAACCCCAAATACCACAGTACATGGGATAGCCCTAGCCCTATAGTAAGGTTTGAACGCATGGCAACAGGTCTCTCACCCCGAGGGACTACTACTGCCCCCTGTAAGAACTACACGAAACAGGCATTAAAGAAATATATGGTAAATTGTCTATACGTGTTCAAGCACCCACACAAAAGATCACCCCTCCGCCCCCTGGTACATCTTACGGGGGGCAAGTAGAAACAATATTTACGATGAGAAAGGAAACGCTAAGGCTACCCTGATGATCGAGACAATCTTTAGCAACTTGCATTACCAAAATCTGATCTCCATATTGTACTTGTACGACCGATTGACTGGTGTGAGACAGAGGCACCACATTCCTAAAATGATCAGACAAATTGTGTAACAAAATCCGGCAATACGAGACCCACAAAATACAAATTCAACCATGTGTAGTATGATATGATACCAGACTGAATCTTGTGAAGTTTAAACTTGGCTTTCCTGTTTTTCTTGTTTTTGCCATACACAGCAATGGAACATTTTTTCACAGATATGACATTCAAATTGTTTCTGCGAGTTGTGGGCGGAAGCAGATCGATAGTGACGTTTTGGGTTAGTCCTTCGAACAAAGCTCTTCTCTTGGCATCCACATCCACAGAAGAACTTTGGTTGCGGCTCAGTTCTTGGTCAGTTATTTGTGCAATTAGTTATAAGAAGTGCTCTACTTGGAGTGCGGAGGGTTGAGTACCAATCGTATTGTTGAGCAGGTATGCAACAAGCAACGACAGTCATCTCCCGTGTAAGCAAGTCTCGTTTTCTTGAACTAAGGGGTCGAGGAATGCAATCTCTTCAGGTAGTATGGAACTGGCTTGCTTGTATTTGAGTGACCCGTCAAAGGATACTATCTGGTCTGATAGTAAGATCGGTGGATTGTCGCGTTTAATAGAACTATCCCAATAGGTGTATCTTCGGTCTTACCCATTAAGACTATCACAATAGTCTCCAGGCATTTAGAGCGTAGGCTTTTGTAGAGGATCAGTATATGTAGAGCGAGTAAAGCATAATCATATGGCAACTTAAGTATAGAAAAGTACTTCGATTGTTGCGTGAAGATCCTATCTCTTGGTTGGAACCAAGCCCCTTTTATAGGCATCTTCTCACAACCCTTACACTGGTGACTCATCACCTCGCATTACGTACTTCTATGACTCACAGTGAGTCATAATGTGAAATCCATCAGCTGACTCTCATGAGTCGCTGTCTAACATACCGTTATCCAATCAAAACTCATAAACCAAGTCATGTGCTCGAATGAGTCACATGCATGAAACCCATGACTCATAATGTGAGTCATGTGCGAAAGTCATTACATCATATGACATCACAATCGTGAGTCATGATAATATTAACCAATCATAATATAACGATAACTCGCAAGTGAGTAGTCATGTGAGAAGTATGAGTCGAATAACGTCATAGTGTGAAACCCAATATCCCTTATGACTTAATAAATATAAGTCATGTGAAATCTGCCCTGCTTAGTCACGATTTGTGACAGCTTGCAATCTACTTTAGCTTTTGGCCTACGCTTCCCTGTTGTAACATGTGTACATGTTCCGGTAACGATACACAGGAGCGGGCAGTGCAGGATCTCCTGTGTTTGGTTGATTTATATTGGGTTTATTTGATTTGATTTCAGCTCCGCCACTGTGTCTGAGTCAGATAGGCTATGCTATCGTATTGCTATGTTTAGTTTGCTTTGCTAGAAGTTGATATTTAGGATTCTGGGTATGGAATGGTCATATAGCACTGGTGGAGGCTGAGCTATGTTTCTTTCTTTGGTCTTGCAGGATTACAGGATTCCGGTATGTGCGCAGCTACTGGTAATGATCGTGATTGCAGGAAGGCTACCGCTCTTGGGTTTTGTATTTAAACCAGTCTCCTGGCTAGCAGGAGACATCAGACTTCGACAGACCTGCAGTCTAGGAATACACTTGGTTGAACAGCAATCCCTGAGTCCTATATGTCCTTCAACTATTATCTCTTACCTCCGGTCCCTTGCAGCCTCCCTTAGTACCAGCGCTAGCAGGCCTACCGCTGGTCGTACTGTATTTTCGTTAGACAGGAATAAACCTGTTACACTTTTTTGCCTACCGCAGGTGAAAACCCTTTGTTCCCAGGATTGGGAACAGCCTGGTAGGATTGATCACCCTCCCAGAATCTTGATAACTAGTTAGAACCTGGAGCGGCTGGGAAAGGAACTCCCGGCTCAGGTGCTACATTCACAATAGCAGAACGCAGGAGCAGAAGCATTACTAGGTCCGGTAGGGCCGACAATCATCCTTCAGCAGAACCCACAGACGATACCCTAGAACCAACCACATAGGAACCAACCCCTGGGCCCATGCCAGGCTCAGCAGATACACCAGCAAGAACTAGTCATCTCCGTCCAGGAGATCTAGATACAGATTCAGACGAATACCACGACCTCACAGCTGAGGAACTCATTCAAAGAGAAGCCCGGCGCCTTGAGGAACGAGGAGCAGCAAGAGTTGCAGCCCAGCAAACTTCGGAAACTGAATGCCAACCAGAATGCCCCACTACAAGCCGGTGGCGAGCCCCCAGCATTCCAGGAGTTTTTGGAAGTCAGACACCAACTAGAGTGCCCTCCCGAGAGCATAGAGACCAACCACTACCCAGTACGTTCGTCCCGGACACACCAGAAAGACCCTCAAGATCTAGGAGCGCCAGAGACCACCCTGAACGACCAGACCCACCACCTCCAGCCCCAGACCCACCTACAGGCACTATGGCAGACCCAGGTCCGGCCAGGTTGCCCCCTCCTAAGGTCCCTAAACTGCTCATGTTTAGCGGTGAAGGAGAAGCCCTCACACCAGACAAACTCAAGCGATGGCTTAGAATAGTCAAGAAGTACCTAGCGAGATCAGGACTGAACGATGACTCCCCTGGAGTGGCGGACTACTATGGCTTTTACACAGAAGGGAAAGCAAACAACGCATTCCAGACCCTGGACACAGAAGAAGAGAACCTCACTCTATCACAGTTGACGCACTGCTTTACGCAGCTATTCGAAGACTCTCCAAACACCGATGACACCTACCACAAGTGGCAGAATGTCCGCCAGACAGCAGGTGGACAGCCAGCACCAATAACCAAGATAGCTGGAGAGCTAGCGGATCTCAAAGGATCCCTTCCGGCTGGATCCATAGCAGACTATGGACAGAAGCAGCGATTTCTCGACGCTATGGACTCCAGACTATGCTGCAATGTTGAGCCCCAGCTCAGACCAGAAGACACCGGGGATCAGATGGTGGCTGTAGCAGAACGCTATGACGCTACCATGTATAGAACCGGCGGCTACAAAGGCAGCGATAGAAGCCAGGCTTCTAGCAGCAAAACCCATAAACCAAAGAAAGAGAATACGTACCGCAAACCCTCTACAACATCAACGCCCAGAAACACAGACAAAGGAAAGGCGCCCGCTAAGAACAGGACCTATACCAAGTCCAACAAGCCAAGTAAGGCTGAGAAGGACCGCCGTAAGGCAGCAGGAGCCTGTTTCTACTGTGGCAAAAGCGGACACATGGCAAATGAATGCCCAAAGAATGAGGTTAAGACCAACCATGTTCGCCTCTCTGAGGAAAGCCCAGACAGCAGTGAAGGCGAATATGAGCCCAATACAGACAGCACAGAGGAGCTAGATGGCAGCGGCTCTATCAGAACCTACAAGACTACAGTAGGCACGCCTAAGGACAGGCCATTCCAGGAACTTGAATTCACTATCAACATCAATGGCAAGCATGGCAGGGTCCTCGCAGATACAGAAACCAGTGGCGGTACCCTGATATCCAACAAATTCATTACAACACACAACATCCCCAACACCGCTAGGAAGAATCCCGTCACTCTAAAGATGGCAGTTAACGGATGGCGATCAACTAGCAACTTCTCTGTTGAGGTTATAATTCAGCTAGGCAAGATGAGAGTTGACAAGGTTCCTATGCTAGTCACGCCTATATCAGACTATGATATCCTCATCAGTATGGACGATCTCCTAAGGCTAGGAGCGGTCATCGATTGCCAAAAGAACAGCATTTACATCTCCAAGTACAAGGTCAGAGTTACCTGTGACGGAAAGTCTAGAGAGTCTTGATCAGCCATGACGAAGCCACAGGAAGTACCAGACTTCCTGGAGATGTTCCCCAAAGTATTTGCCAAAGAAGTATCTGAGAAACTGCCACCAGTACACAAGATACTGCACAGGATAAGCCTCATAGACCCGACGAAGCTTTTAAAGACACCCACCTTCAAAGCGCCACATGCCTTGATGCCCAAATACAACGCATGGATCAATAAGCAGATGAACGCCAGTATCCTCCATAGGACAAGTGTGCCCGGAGGAGCCAGCATGTTTGTGGAAGCCAAAAGTGATGGCAGAATCCGACCATTAGTAGACCTATGCTTCAGGAATGATAACACCCAGGCCTATCACACACAGATCTCAGAACAAAACACTATACTAAATGCGGTAGCCAGAGGACGATTCCGCAGTAAGATAGACCTCAGTGACGCCTGTTTCCAGACCAGAGTGCATCCAGATGATGTGAAGTACAACACAATCAAAACACCCTTCGGCGGCTTTACCAGCCAGGTCATGATGCAAGGAGACATGAATGCTCCCGGAACCTTTGTGAGGACTATGCAGGACCTATTCCATGACGAATTAGGCAAAGAAATATGGGTCTACATTGACGATATTTTCGTCTTCTGTGACACCTTTGAAAAGCATGTTAAGGACGTTACGAACGCCTGCAGTAAGCTGCAGAACGCCGGCTATTGTACCAACCTAAAGAAAGGTGTTTTCTTTGCCACAAAACTAGATATCCTAGGTCATATGATAGACAATGATGACATCCACCCTGCACCAGAGAAAATCCGGACCATAATGGACTGGACAAGACCAGAAAGCCAGAAAGAACTACAGCGATTCAATCGAATGGTTAATTATATCTCGCAGTTCATTCCCCACATCGCCACCATCACAGCCCCGCTCACAGAGCTGAGTGGGAACGCTGAATTGCTGAGGACAGATCTGCAGGAAGTAGCCTTCGAAGCGGTCAAGCGAGCTGCAGATAAGCACAAAGTCCTAAGACCGATCGACTATAATAAGCCAGATATGATATGGCTTTTTACCGATGTATCCCCTACAGGTACAGCCGCTTGGATAGGCCAAGGACCAACCAGAGATGCAGTCAGACCTGCAGCGTTCCACAGCAGGAAGCTGACGCCATCACAAAGCAACTACCCCACACACCAACAGGAAATGCTTGCAATCATTGAGGCTATGGAAGCATTCGCTTCCCATTTGCTGCACAGGCAATTTACAGTAGTTACAGACCACGAGAGTCTCACCAAACAATGACACAAAAGAATCGCAATGGACGGCAGCAGAGATGGCTAACGCATATCAGTCACTTTGATTTTAAAATAGAATACCAGCCAGGAGCGAAGAATTTCCTAGCAGACTACCTATCGAGAATCCATGAGGGAACCCCAGGGCAGTTAGATATAATCCTCAAGGACCCCACTAGCGATTATGACAGCCTTGAGCTACCTGACCCTACCCAACCCCTACAGATCAATACAAGCTATGCCTCCTCTACCGATTTTAGCACTGAATCAGACGACGCCATGTACCACTCAGGCGAAGCCCAACCCTCTCCTACTCTTACCAGCAGTGACTCCATTAGTCGTTGCCGCCCTGAATACCTAATAGATGAGATTACTAGCAATGCAGTGACTCGCTCGCAGAAGCGAAAGGCCTCGGCTTCCTGGCCAACTACATCAAGCGCAGCCAGCAACGATAGCAGAATATCGATTGGAAACACTTGGGGTGATAATAGAACTCTCCCAATCTCTAGTGAAATGGAACGACGACACTCAGAGATGAGCTGAATGTCATGTACTGACGATGGGTGTGAAATACATAAGAATGAAAAAGAAGGTGGAGGCTACAGGCCAAAACACCCTAAGGTCCGAAAGCAGAGTAAGAAGACAAAGAGAAAAAAGCAGGATAGGACTTCAACATCAAATACAGCCCTTGAGCAAGGCCAGGCCTCGCTCCCCGATATCCCCTACCTCTCAGAGACCCTCCCGCCCTTCCGTATGAACGATACTATCCTAGCTACACCTCCTATGGCCTCGCCAGCCTTTAGTCCCCTGTACAGCCAAGCAGGCTATGACTCCGATGAGGTTTGCAATACCAACCAATTCCTAAGCACCCTACACTCCTGCCTTATGGGTATCCTCACCCAGCGAGTTAGAGAAGCCCTTAAGACCGACGCCCTCTACACCAGGGTCAAGGAAACCGATAATAAATTGCACTACTCCATCCGCGATGGCCTTCTACTTGTCCAGAATACCAACGGGTACGAAAACCTTCCTATACCAGTAGGACCTCTTGAAAAGGGAGTATCCCTACGGGATTTTATCCTCAGGACTGTCCATGAAGGCCTCGGACATTTCTCAGCCTACAAATGCTACTCATATGCGGCTTGCTTCTTCTCGTGGCCACAGAGGCGCCAGGAATTTGTCCTATACTGTCGGTTATGCGATAAGTGCCAGATTAACAACAAGCCCACTACCCTGCCCTATGGACGATCCCTCACCCTCCCCGACCCCGACGAGGGCTACCAATCACTAGCCATAGACTTCGCCGGCCCATTCAATAAATCGGATGGCTATGCATCTATCATGGTCATCATGGACTGCTTTACCTCCTACACACATCTCATCCCCCTCAAGGACGCTGCTACCTCTGAGAAGATCGTCAAGAAACTTAATAGCACTATCTTTGATGTCCATGGCCTCCCTCTCAGCGTTGTCCTTGACCAGGACTCTCGCTTTACCTCTAAGTTTTGGTCACAAATGATGAAGTCCCTTGATATCCAGGTCTGGATGGCGACCCAATACCACCACCAAACGAATTGCCAGGTTGAGCGCAGGATCCGTACCCTCAAACAGCTAATGAGGAACTTTGTTAACCCCAGACAAAAGAACTGGTCCGGCGCCCTCCCAGCCATTGCAGCAGGCATGAACGGCGCCCCCCATCAATCGCTAGGCATCTCGTCATACCATGCCCTCTATGGAAGCCTCTGGAAGATATTCAACCCAGTCCAGAGATCCGCCAGCAAAGTACCAGCTGTGGACGATATCTTAAACGCCCATGAAGCAACAAGAATAGAAGTAGACATGGCCAGAAAGCATGCTACCCTCCGCCAGACTGTCCAGGCAGACAAACGCAGAAAACCCCTAACGGAACTCTTCAAGAATGGCAGCAGAGTTCTTGTTAGAGGCCGCCCTTATACCTCCTCCCCTGGACGATCCAAGAAGCTAGAACCACGCTGGTTCGGACCTTTCAAGATCCTAGAACCTCTACCTGACACAGACAACTACAAGCTACACCTCCGCCCAGAATGGCCCACCAGAAACCTTACTTCCACATCTCCTCCATTAAGGAATACAGAGAGAACGACCCCGATAGATACCAGTCCCGCAGAATGGACAAGCCAGCACCCATCCTGATCGACAACGTAGAAGAATGGGAAGCAGAGCAGATACTCAACTACTGCTGCCAGAATAACAGGCACGAATTCCTAGTTCACTGGAAAGGCTATCATGATGAGCGAGCAGATGACTCTTGAGAACCTATCGAAAACCTCGACCACTCCCTGGAACACATACAGGAATACTGGGACGCAAACCACCTAGCAGAACCGACGCCCCAGATCACCTCCCACTACATTAAAGCTTCCTGGGAACCCATGGAAGTTTCCTCCTAGTGTTCATTACGGGGCGGGGCAGGGCAGGTTTTCCCTTGCCAGGCCCCACCCTTACACACGGCCGGGGGGGGTATTTTTAGGGTAATCACCGCCCCGCCCCCGCCCGGGGCCCACCTGCACTCATTCCCTGGACAGGGCCCCGTTTGTTACCACCCATCTTTAGCGGGGACCCGTTCGGGGTATGTGTGGGGCGGGGGCCTGAGTGGGGACAGGGGCAGGGAATGCCGAAAAAGAAACCCCGCCCCAGGCTGTTGAGCAGGGCAGGGCGGGGAAAAGGGCCGGGGGCCCGCGTTTTCTGGGGCCCCGTCCGCCCCGTAACGAACTCTATTTCCTCCACACCCTGTACCGCCAACGATTGCCCAGACGACTTCTGGGAACCCTATGATGATGAGGAATATGATTCTAGCAGCTCTGAGCAGGACTATTTCCCCACAGATGACGACAGCCTCCTATGGCACACGGACGAGAGCGCTGAGGCCAGCGAAGACTTCGGAATGATTGTTGATTTTTCAGAATGAGGGAATGTAACATGTGTACATGTTCCGGTAACAGTACACAGGAGCGGGCAGTGCAGGATCTCCTATGCTTGGTTGATTTATATTTGGTTTATTTGATTTGATTTCAGCTCCGCCACTGTCTCTGAGTCTGATAGGCTATACTATCGTATTGCTAGGTTTAGTTTGCTTTGCTGGAAGTTGATATTTAGGATTCCGGGTATGGAATGGTCATGTAGCACTGGTGGAGGCTGAGCTAAGTTTCTTTCTTTAGTCTTGCAGGATTACAGGATTCCGGTATGTGCGCAGCTACTGGTAATGATCGTGATTGCAGGAAGGCTACCGCTCTCGGGTTTTGTATTTAAACCAGTCTCCTGGCTAGCAGGAGACAGCAGACTTCGACAGACCTTCTGTCTAAGAATACACTTCGTTGAACGGCAATCCCTGAGTCCTATTTGTCCTTCAACTATTATCTCTTACCTCCGGTCCCTTGAAGCCTCCCTTAGTACCAGCGCTAGCAGGCCTACCGCTGGTCCTACTGCATTTTCATTAGACAGGAATAAACCGGTTACACCCGTGTTCCCAACGGCCAGGCCACTGGTACGCCAGCCAATAGGCCTCAGGCCTGGCCAAGGCAGGCCATCCTGAAAGATAGTCTAGGCCAATCTAGACCGAAATGGATCGGCCTACTGAGCCTATCAGGCCTGATAGGGGCCTAGGCCCAGACATTATTGCAGGGACTCCTTGCCCCAAGGGTATTCCAACCCCCTCTCCTCTTTCGAGTTTACTTTCTTTGATTTTCTTCCACTTTACCTTCAACCATTGCTTCTTAATTACAGTAATCACATAATGAGTGATACTCAACCAGCTCAATAAAGTCTTAAAGATTTACTTTCAGGGCTACTGCACAGTTCTATCCTACCATCGTTCTCCCCTATCTCTTGTCTTTAGCATGGATTACTTTAAATCCCCAAGAAAATAATGCGCAACCTTCTGTATTTTAAATTTATTTTGTAAACTATTTATAGTTAACCCCCATATTGATATCATACCTTTGATATACTCACCATCATACCGCACATAGTTAATCCACAACAACAGCAGCTCTTTTTCCACAATTCCTTCAATTAATTAATCCACTATCTAATATATCTTGGTATCTTCTTTCGCTAATAAAGAGAAATTGTTCCTTTATTTTTTAATCATGTTGGGTATTTGGGAAATATTTACCTTGAACTTTGCGGTTGGCACGGAGTGACGGCTCGCTTTGAGCAGGTCAGCCGAGGCCATACAAGCAGCCGGGAAAAAGCCTATATGGCCTATAGGCGGGCCCGGGCCCGGGCCGGCCAGGCTCAGGCTTAACCAGGCTTGCAGGCTCGGGCCAGGCTAGATCCGCGAGAATTTCGACAGGCCAGGCCCGGCTTGGTTAAAGCCTGGCCTACCTGGCCCGCTCGGAACACTGACTCTTCCTTGATAGACGCTTTTGGACAGGGGGCATTCCGCTGCTCCTCCTCTGGGCACTGGGGGTCCATTGCTCAGTTGGGCTAGCAGCCTTTAGCACACAGCATCCTATGCTCTAGTTTTGTTTGCTGTCACCGGTGACTAACCTGTTGGGAGGTGTAGGTGGGAGGCCAGGAGGACGGCCAAATAAGTTATCCATATCTCCTGCTACTGCCGTGTGATCGAAGGCCCCTGGGTGTCCATGTCCTTGCGTTGTTTGAGGCAGAAGGCCATTACCGGGGATTAACCTGTTGGGAAGTGTAGGTGGGAGGCCAGGAAGCTGGTCAAATGGGTTACCCATATCTCCTGCTACTCCCGTGTAATTGAAGGCCTCTGGGTGTCCATGTTCTTCCGTTGTTTGAGGCAGAAGGCCATTCGCGGGTCCGTCGTTGGTGATGCCTCCGTCTAGGTCGATGTCAAGAAAGTCTACGTCCTCCACCCTCTGGTTAGAAAACGGCGTTTTCTCCCCCCGGTGTTGGAAAATCACTCCAAGCAAACAACCCACTGAATTGGAATGTGAGAGGGAACGGATTACTATTGAAGTCATCAAAGGTTGTAGTCCCATTTCGTTCTTCATCGATTGGATCGCTACCAAAATCTGAGGGGCTTTGTACTCCATCGAAAATCATAGGGTCGGCGTGGCAGAGGATGCCCAGCGAGCTGAGCGGAGAAGAGGACGAAGAAAAAGAAAAAGGAGAGGAAGAGGAAGAGCCTCGAGGCGTTTCATCACATTCGGGCCATGCGTGAAGGTCACTGAGAGGTGCGTATGCCATCGGGGATGAATGCAATGAAGGGACGAGTCAAGGGAATGTGTTAACAGATGAGGGAGGCTCAGGTTATAAGAACGGTGTATTTGTAGAGGATTACTGGGTATTGTAGGGTCGTTGTGGAGCAGGTGAGTAGGGAGTAAGTTGAACTTTTCAAATCCGAGCCTGCTAAACCATAATCAATAGGCAACAAATAAGAACAATACGAGAGTTCAGGTCATGGCATGAATTAGCCAGCGTGATGGGGGTGGCCTCGTTTATGTCCTGAAAACCCCAAATGTTAGTGAACCGAATAGTTCTTCTCTCTCTCTCCTTCTCCTTCCTTCTCTCTGGCGCTCTTCCACCTATCGCTCGCTGCCACTGCCCCCCCTGGAAAAGCCGCAGGCAGGCGCATGCATGTGATGATCTCGTCCCCGAGTTGCATTTTATTTGTTTCGTTTGAGGGCAGTGCCTTCGCTCTTCGCCCCCCGTTATTAACTAACCTATTCTAGGCACTCCGTGTTTTTACCTTGGAGTAGTTCAAATACACCCACAGCCAATAGATGTTTCCTCAATTCCTCCAATGGCTGGCGAGTTGGGAGAGCAGGATGGGGGAGAAGATTTCCTAGGGGGGAGGGGAGAATGGCGGGGCAGTGATGGTCCTCGAAACGGTTTTATTCTAATACAGTAGCCATATTACCTAGAAAAAAAGGTTTTGAATATGCCGGACTGTCCGCTTCTGTATGGAGGCCCTGGTGAGGTTTAATGGCTGGTCCTTTCGGTTCTTGGCACTGGTTTCGTGGATGGGGGGCGGTTTTGTGTTCCGGTTGGATGGTCTACACCTGCCGGCGTGTTGGGTGTGGTGGAATACGCTCCGCCAGCCAGTTGTGTTGTGGAGAGCGTAGGAGGGCGATAGTGATAAACAAATGGCTGCACACAAATGCTTATTGGTCCTATTTAGGGAATACCTAACGACTATCTGCGTGGAAGAAGACTTGGTATCGGGGGAGGATGTCTTGATCTTAATTCTATCTTCGCACTCAGGAGAGAAACAAGCATCCTTGAATACATAACTCTGAGAACTTCCACATTCTAACATTTTCCTTTCTTAGACTCTCTTTCCCCACGATAACATTCGCTGAGTCTCTTCTCTCTCTGTCCAACCTCCCCTAACCTCTTCTTTTCCACCCCCCCATTTCCTCTGCTTCACCTCTCTTTCATTCCTAACACTTCTTTTCTTCCCTTCTCGTCTTCCGGACATCTTCAATGCGCACCCAGCCCCTACTTCGTTTTCCGTTTTCCAGATTATTCGTGTTTGCCCTTTATGCCAGAAGTAATGAATTCCAGATACGTTGTCGTTGTTCTTGAGGCGTCCGGGTTCTGCTATCAATGATTCACAATACTATTCAGTTAGCACCCACTCACACCTGAGAATGAACGAGTTCTCTCTGACCTCCGCCTATCCAACAATGAAGACAACCCCAGGAGTGATTGGCGGCTCTGGCTTCCCATCTGTGAAGAGAGAATTTGCTTCTAATGCTTGTAGGATCGGATGGTAGCTGTTTGCTTGAATTGTATTTAGGTGAAATAGCTGTCGGTTATATACCCGGTTTGCGATCCTCAAATTGCGCCGGAACGGTAGTAGCAGAGAGAAAAACTTGTGCAGTTAGAGAGAGTTAATGTGGAAATCAAGGCTCTATTGTACATGCTCCCTTCCTTATCCTACTCGCCGTACTGTGCTCCTGTTCTCTACCGTACGCGTATAGTAGCAAGGGCCCACTGGAGACTTCGAGAGCTTGTATTTTTCCCTTGCGAGAGCTTGTCAACGGTGACGCTTTTGCTCGTTGAGGTGGTTTGCACACGTCACCATTTATTGTTGACCTTCCACTGCCGGGGGGTGTCTTCAGAGTTGGTGGATATCAAGGTGAGGCGTTGTACCGTAAAATGCCTGAAACATCGGAATCCTGATACCGCCACCGAAAAAGCTGCGTGATCTCGGACCCGTGGTAGGCCCAACCGGTAACTTACCCATAAAACCAGCTCGTAAGCTATCACTGATTGAAAAACCCCGAGTATTTACCCGCCGCCCAATCCCATCAGTCTTCGCACCCCCACGGCACAGACATCCTCCCCGACTCCGCAGAGCCAACTTATACAATACCTGGAAACCCGAAAAATACCTCCCCTTCTTCGCAGGGTTGCAGTGCCTCGGAAGTGGGGGGGGGGGGGGGCTCAACGGAGGAGGGGGGGGTGCGAGGACAACAGCTTTCAAAGATCCTGAGTTCAATTTATGTGTGGGATAAGGTCTTTTATTACCGTAAAAACTCGAATAATTGAATCTCGGGCTAGGACGTCTGAAGTTCCCTCTCTTGGATAGGGGGACGAGCTGACAGTGAAAACCGGCCCCTCTGCCCGAGCTTAAGACAGAAAAAGGAAAAAGAGAGCCAGACCTTACCGGCAAAGGCAGCTTCCAACGTCGTAGCGCGAGGCCCAATCTTTCGAGTTCTTACGGTGCCTTTATTTGGGCTAAGGAATTTCAGAACATAATTTTCTAAAGTATTATTTAAGAAACTAGATGAATATCTATGAAATCTTGTGAAGATCCAATGTTAAGACGGGAAACAGGTCAATTAAAGGAGCGGGCAAGAGTTGCGTGCCAAGACCGGCGTTGTGTTTTTGAGGGGGGCGAGCTGGTGGACGAAGTGGAATACGGAATGAGGAGAGGGAGGAAGAAGGTGAGAAGCTGCGGAAGCCTTAACGACGATGGATACATGCGAGTGCGGTGCAGTAGGCCAGGTGGGCATCCCGAGAGATCAGTTGATTGCCATAAAAGCTGGAATAATCGAGTCGTGTGCTGTGTGCTCGCCAAATGCAAATGCATTCACAAAAGGCGCCAACCCTAGCCCTTGATTTCTTAATAAGTTTTGGGCGCCGCATTCCTGCAATGGGAGAATAGGCCCATGCAGAAAAGGCGCCTTTTCCGAATACTTTTTCCATTTGGCGAGCAGCCAGAGTTGCGCCCTCTGGTAAGGCCTGATGCTTTTTTGTTTTTTTATGTCTCTCAGAGGAGCTGAGCCGCTCTTTTGCTCTGTCTTTCTCCCCCTTTCTAAAGTAGGGAATTCTCAACGACATGGCACACGACTCGATTATTCCAGTTTTTACGGTACATTCTTTTCCTAGGATGCACGTATAACGTCTGCTACCGTGCTGGTGGTGGTCTTGCTATTGTCGATCCATAGGGTAATCGTTGTCATCTAGCATGAACTGGTCGTTTTACTTATGTTGGGAACGTTGGTTAATTTCTATAGTACTGTACTCGGGGGGAGAATAAGTCCTCAGACAACGGGCGCAACCATCGCGATGGCTCAACGACTCATATCGATGCCACAGTTAAAACGAAAGGTCTTATTACGAGATCTAATGCTCCTAGACAGAGGGGTGGGCTCAAATATACACTCCTTGGTTCTCAGGGTGATTGAATTTTGCGGGGGATTGTGGTTGCGCCTTTTGTCTGAGGACTTATTCTTGCAGAGAGTACTCGTATAGTGCGGGGGGTGAAGGTCTCTTTTTTTTGGCAACTGCGTTACCCTACTAGTTCCCCACTAGTTTTTCCGTTCAGCATTTTTACCTTCAAGGCCCTGCAATCCCCTATAGGAGCTCGCTTTTTTAATAACTCTTTATTTTCCCTAGAACGTGCGGTTTGTACAAGCGGGTAATCTGAAGGCGGGCCGTGGCGATAAGGAGGGCAATCCCTGGTTAGCATATCACATGTCATCGATCACTAGGCAGGCACGGCCCCCGTCGTCTAGTGTGGGGGAGGGGAATCTTGGTGGGCAAGTAGAGGATACTGGCGGGGAGGGAGAAAATAAAAATAAAAAAGAGTAAGAAACCGCGAATTGCATCCTGTGAAAAAGGAAAGCTGTGTTTCTGGCTGGAAAAACGGAGTTTCAATCACTGATATACCGTATTAACTGAGGTGCGCAGCCCGACACTTTTACCCTAGTTTTTTTCTCGAGACTGCAGTGGAGCGCCATTAACCGACACTTTATAGCTAGGAATAGGCCTTTTAGGGTTCCCTTTTTTTGTCGCAATTGCTCACTGGAACGCACTACCCCTAAGCCGTGCTCCACAGTTGATACAATAGTCTGATCGCAGGCACTTACAATGGGCGGCGACAGCATGGTCGTTTGGAGTATAGCGCTGAAAATGTGCTAATGCTGTGATACCTACTAATGCAGAATCAATATACCGTTCAACCATTCTACCCAGAAATCTGAGGACCGGGAAATAGCGATAGAGAGGGGGGAGTACTTTCTTGTTAGAGGTTTACGAAGGGGGCGATGGTTGCAAATTGGTCATATCCGGCTGAAGATTTCAGGGACTGAATACGAGGGAAATACCGGTTATCGTGCTGTGGTTCTTGGTTGATATCCGTACACAAGCATAAAAAACTGGCGGCGGCAGCGGTCTGGCGGACGAGTCTAAGTTGTTAATGGTGCTCATTTTGTACTGTAGCTATCTAGAAGAGGAGGTTTTATCAAGGAAATTAAACCCGGAATGGTGGGATTGTATTCGCCAGTCCCAGAATCGCAAGTGATAGTGGACGGTAGAGTGGGCGTCGGTTGAGGATTGGGGTAGATAAATTTGCACAAATTAAAAGCAATGATTGAAGGGGACCATGGGGAACTGACAAACGAGTTATGTGCACCATAATCTGAGCCTGGTCTTAAGTGCTGGGAATGTCATGGCCCGTATTTTCGTGCTTCCCTATTGTCTTAGGTATTTGGGGGGGGGGGGGTTCCCGCAGGCGTGCGTTAGTTGACCTAAAATCGGGAGTTAGGTTGTGTAACTTATTTCGCATTATGAATCGTATTAAGATAGAAGCTTGCTCTGTGGAATGGATCCCGTGGGAGGTTAATAGTGAACGAACAATTACCATGACAGATAGCGGCGAACAAGCTATACTACTCTGGTAGGGTTCCGGCAAGACCCAATGCTTCCCAGGGCAGCTCAACGGGTGCCCACATTCTAAGTCATTATGTCAACTATCGTGTCATGCGTCGTCCTCTTCGCCCTTTACATAGGAGCTAGGTACAAAATCCTCACTGAGGCCAAACAGAATACCATTCGTACTCCGTCCTCGTCCTACCCAAGGTAAGAGCACAATATCTTGTTGACAACACTGGGTAGAAGCGGCAAATCTGAAGATGGTGTCTTGCGCGTCATTTTCTTATTCACGCGAGGTAACTCACTTTGTATGGGTTATGTAGAGCGGGTTATGACTTCGGTCCCCTATTGGTTAGTTGGGTAGATCTCGGTTATTCTCCTTCGCTACCGTATGTTTATGATTCATTATTGTATCGTTTTGAGGGGCATCCTCCCCTTTGCCCACCACCGCCCAGGCTGCATATCCCTCTTGAAGGGGCAGTGCCGGTATCCTGGGGTTGGGGTTGGCTCCCCCCGTTTCCAGAGTCAAGATGGGCTAAATTTCAAAGACTATTAGCATGATGATAGGTGAGGGGCTTGGTTTCACTGTGTTTGCTCAGCTCACACGCACTAGCTCTTGAAGGGGGATCCGTCTCTATTTGATCCAAGTAATACGATAGTATTCTGGTGCCCCCGGGATCCAGCGTGCAGGGCAACATTGCTGGCAGCAGTATCATGGATTCTCACTCGTATAAGAGAAGGAAGGTAAAAACGCAGAACCCACAATTCTCTATTCCAGCAGACACGAAGTACTCTGAATACACTATAGGAGTCTAGCAGGTACAACCAATGAACTACTTTCTGCTAAAAAAGACTTCAAAATTTGGGAAACAAATTTCTGAGTCACTGAGAGCGATCTGTTGCCTAGGATCTTTTGTTACACTCCTTCCCCACTCAGTTCTAGACGCCTACAAGCGCCTCCGGGGATCCGGGTTATTGATTTCACTGGGTGTATCATACCACTAAATAGCATGTGGGTGGAGGTATTGCTGAGAAGTTCTCGCACTGAAGCCCCTAGTGAGCTGTTTACGCTTGGGATATTTCTTTCGCTGGGTGGCTCTCTCGATGCTAGCGTATCGTACACATTTTGTATCATAGTGCAGGGACAACCGACATAGCTGTATATCTCATGATATTTACTAGGGAATCTATCGGTTATAAGGGAGGATTCAATTTGTTGTCCTGATCGAGGTTCGGAGGTGGATAGTGAGAGTTCCATGACATCAGTGGGACTACCGAGCGGCCCCAGGTTACTCCAGTGTTCACTGGGTCCATGTGGATCCTGCGGGGTCCTTTCTGCAGGTTGCGGTGGTTCTAATGGCTACACTACTTTTTGCCTTTCCGCAGTGTTCCTAGCCCCTTAGCATGGGTCGGTAGCCCCAAAAGCAGCTGCATGGGACTGCCAAGAGCTCTGGGCCTTTAACCGGTTGCATCTGGCAGTCTATCAAGGGCAGTGAAATCCCAGGGCAGCGCTGCTATGGCTCAGTGGCCCTACGTAGTTAAGAAGTGCCTGTCAAGGGCAGTGTCAGTGTTCTAACCCTCCAGTCTGTCAGACTGCGGGGTAGAATCAGTGTTCCCAACCGTCCCGTCCGGACTGCAGGGCCCTGGCGTCCAATAGTCCCGTCCGTCCCGGGCGGGGTTGGTACGAACGGCCGGGCAAGGCGTCCGTCCTCACCATTTCCAGAAAGACTGCAGGGCCCGGCAGTCAACCTACAGTCCTGCAGTTAATATCAAGTTCCTGTAGGGCCTCGCCGTCTTTGGAATTGACGGGCGCCATCTGCAGGGCCCGGCCGTCCGGAGTGAGGACGGGCGTTACCTGTAGGTATTTCATAAAAATACCGTAAAAATACTTTCGATTCGCTATCTCCGTCAGCTTATAATAGGTTCAGTTTGACAGGTTAATAGAATTGCGTGTGTCGGTTAATGAGATTTAATAACGTCCTGATGGTTGATCTTATCCCGCATAGGAAAGCACTAACCCTTTTGAAGACTTCTAGGCAGTAGATTCGGAGATAGCAAACGACAGGAGTTTTTACGGTATTCATAATGTGTGATTGCTCTATCCGCTGAGCTGTTGCTTCATACATTTGATAAGAGAAGAAAATATGCTTGGGGATTTGGAGGACAGAGCGGTAATATTAGGCGGGGAACTAGGGCAGGTTCCGGGGATCGGATATGAGTGCACAGCTTGGTTGATTGATGAGAGGGTTTGATACCTGATACCCAAATATGATGATAGCGTTGTAATAAAGATGTTTCGTTTCTTCAAGTTTAGACTCCCGGCTCGGAAATTTAAAAATAGCAGTTCAACTAAGACACCTGTAGGGCCCGGCCGTCCGTCCCGGGCATGGGCTAGGACGGACTACAATTTGGCGTCGGTCTCGTCCAAGGGCCGCAAATTTGGCATCCGTCCCGTCCTAGGCAAAAGACGGACGGACTGGACGCTTGGGAACACTAGGTAGAATGGGAAGGACTACCGCTCATAGTCCGCCTTTTTGGGGGCGCTAGGACGGTCAACCCCCGGGAAGGTGACCGAGTGGACCGTAGGGAACTATATTCCAAGCGCTTGGACCTCCGATACTAGCCCGGGTTGGAATCATACACCACCGAGGGAATCAGAATAGAATCATGAGTCATCACTCGGGCAGTCCGTGGCCGTCCCACGTCGTCCCTGGCCGTCCCTTGCTATCCCCGACAATCCTGCGCCGTCCCTGACAGTTGCCTCCCCCCCTGCCATCCGCCACGGTCTCCTTCCGTCCCCCGGGGTCCCCTGCTCCGATTATGCATGTCTCACCCAGTTGGCCCGCCATCCTGTCCAAGGACAGCCGTCCTACACCTTGACCGCCCTGGACGGATTAGAGATAGTAGCCACATCCTGTCCGGGGCGCTTGGCGGCCCCCGCGCGTGTCCCCCTTGACCACGGCTTGATTGAAGGTAGGATCCATGATCTCCGCAAGTTGGTCGATCATGGGTACTGCTAGATCATAGTCGGCGATACTCGAGTGTACTTGGGCAAATTAGATCATGATGGATGACACACCATTCGACTCCATATACTTACCAAAGCATGGCTTGGACTAGCGGAGTATGAGGGGGAGAGATTTGTTAAGGAATTGCCGGGCGAGGAAGAAGATTACGGGGGGATTGTGAAAGTGCTGTGGCAAGAGAACTTAGTTGTAATGGATTAGTTGTTAATAAAAAGGCATTCCTTAAGCTCAGGTGCAGATAGCTGAATACAACGTACTGGATGTTAGATGTGAGATGTGGGATGTGGAAATTTAGAGAACTCAATTACTGCAAAAACAACAACAACCAAGGTCAATCATATTCTAACACGTAAAAGTGGCTCGGATAATATGAGAGTGAAGTCGACCATACCCGGGTTCTAGTCATGAACAGTCACTCGATCGCGCTTTTGTCTATTACTGGCTGAGCGAGTTCTGCAGGTACTGAAAGACTCAAGGAGCTTGGGGAGAATTAATTGATGTCAACTTGGATATCCCCCCTCATTTTTAGTAGACACCAATCAATTAGGGGGGCTTGTTGAACTCATTCACACTACTGCACAAGAATTCCCCCCTCCGCTACCGAGCACTAGCCATCGTGGACATAAAGAGAGGTGGCAGGATTTCTTCTAGAAAGACTGACAGCAAACTGACATCACCTATTTTAAGTGATCCTTCCCTTTCCATTGTTATTATGATCTCCAACTAGTATGATCGGGCCAAATAGTATATTGCTCCGAGAAAAGCAAGAGTGCACAAATACTGTCGCAAAGCTACCCGAAATACACACATCTTAACCACGTAAATTTGCCCCCCCGGACCCCTGGTGCTGTTGCTTGACGGACCCAGTGTTCCCAACGGTCCAGGTCCCTGATAGGGCCCGGGCGACGGACTGCCAAGAGTGAAGATCACTCGCGATCACTCGGCACAAATGCGCATTTCCTTCGAAACTTCCCTCTCCTGTCCCCAGCCATTGGTTTCCTTTTCAGTCATTATCAAAGAGGAGGAGCGGGCATACCTGGTTCGTATACTGTATATCTAGTCTAGTGATGGGCACGATCAGATCATGATCGAGTTTTGCTCGATCAATAGTCTGCTCGATCACCTCAATCATAGGGGTCTCTCGATCAGATCATGATCGAGCAGAGCATCCATGATCTGATCGATTTGCTCGATCATGGGTACTACTCGATCATGCTCGACCATCATCGAGTATACTCGGGCATCCTGGCTCATGGCCGATCACTCTACTAATCTTAGTGATCGGGTGATGCGATGAACTATATAACGGGAGTCTACCGGCACACTAGATACCAATTCTTTTGGCTGGACTTTACCCTGTTAGCTCTTCGACAAACAATCATGACTGCTGACTTTATAATAAGGTCACAACTCCCATTTCGAGTATATGGCAACTAGTCAATACCACCAATGACTTTCAATAAATTTATTCAACAATAAGTAGGGAGTCGAAACCTATCCGGGTTTCTACACTACGGCGGCCTATAGCGACAAAACCGCCACAAAACTCAAATCTTAAATCTTCAAATTCAAAAAAACTTAAAAAAGTCCCTCAACCATCAGTATTTTATAAGTAATAAACTTATTTGTAATGATAATCATGGATAATATGGAGTACTTATAACCAAGGTTTTGTTTCCCCAATGTCCATCCGTGGTCTAGTTGGTAAGGTGTGGGTTGGCCCCTCACATCTACTAACTGGGTCATGAGTTCGAGTCGCCTTGGGGGCATGAATTATTGGTTGCCAGCTGATTGGGTCAGTTGGGTAGTGGTGTGGCTAGGCTGCACTATACTACCCAACAGCACAAGAAAGACAGAAAGAGAGAAAGCCAGAAAGACAGAAAGATCGGGGGTGTAGTAAGAGGCGGTTATCAGTCTGTTTTAGGTTGTCTAGCATAGTAACCGAAGAACGATAACAAAAATATATGCAAGCTGGCGTCACGGATGGAAGGGTGGGTGGGATGGGTCATTGTAGGCCCAGGTTTTGCACTTTTTTTATCGTGATAATTAGGGCATCAACAATACTTGCTAAATAGGGCCTAATACTAGCAGTCACCCTATCGTACCAATTCACCTTACAGTATTTCTTTTCAACCTATAATTAATTTATAAATACTAGTTTAGCCTGATTTATACCTCAAAAAACCTTCTCTTCTATTATAATCATCCGCAACTATCATGTCTCTCCTCCCGCTTTTTGTTGCCCATCAGCCATTACATCCTATCTATTTTCCTCCTCCAACGACCTTTGAAAGTCGACTCGATCATCTGGTACAATCAGGTGCATTTTCTGATTGTGTTTTCTCACGCCAACCTCGTCATGTATTAAGCGCATGCTTCACCGCTGGAATTCAGCCACTAGCGATATTCAATCAATCCTTAGCCCGTGTTCCTACTATGAACTCAAAACCGCCCGGCGTACTCGTCAACTCGGAATCTGCGACCCAGACCTTGTTTCAGCTTTTACACATATTCCCTCAAGCATTAACGATGAACACCACCAACTAGTTGACAAGAACAATGTTGTTCTTGCCTATCTGAGTCACTTTCGCTATCCTACTAAATTTCTTGACTGCTTGGAGAAGAGTCAGACCCTTTTACCCCAGCAAGCCTCCTTAGCATCAGTTCGCGGCACATTCGCCAAACGTCACTATGCCCTCTGGGCCGACTACAGTCCAGATATCTTCAAAAGTTGAAAATACACCCGCGACTTCCACCATTCAACGAAATGGCTAGCAAGCAACAAACCCTTATTTGACTATTTGTCTGACAACCTACGTATGATCAACCCTGAAATGTACAAGAAATTCACCAGTATCGATCGTTTCCTAGAGGGCAGTCTGCGCAGAATAGCAGGAGCCTGGCATGGGGTTGCGATCAACCAGAGTATGGCAGTTGGAAATAGTATGTCCAAAACGCATATTGACTGGCAAGATTATGTTTCAGGATTCAATGCAGTGATTCCGTGGGGGAACTTTGGCGGTGGGAATTTGATTTTGTGGCCGGCAAAGGTTGTCTACCAGGTAGAACCAGGAGAGTGTTTGTTTTTCCGTGGGGGGATTATG
>Ga0307517_10004060_pt1 | contig 22605 bp, 32 predicted proteins | sample 23_EM_MG_FD_194515 | JGI IMG/M metagenome (GOLD analysis project Ga0307517, IMG submission 194515) | Populus trichocarpa ectomycorrhiza microbial communities from riparian zone in the Pacific Northwest, United States - 23_EM | ecosystem: Host-associated > Plants > Roots > Unclassified | place... | reverse complement strand
CAAGCCGATCCTGGATAAACCGTTGAATACAGTGGTATGACGCGACGTCTTCCCAGCCAGGCACGCAAACAAACTTTTCCATAGGAAGTTGATAGCGATGGTTCCGGTAATATGATTCCGCCTCGGACGTTGATCGCTTGGTTGGCAATTCCTTCCGTCTCCTGGCGTATATAATCGTCAATTTTTGCATGACATCTGCCAATCCTACATACATCAAGAGAGGACTAATGAAAGATCTTTTTCACCAGAGATGGAGAGACACGAACCGTTATCATCAAGCTCTGAACTACTGACCATCAGCTCATTCCAATTAGGATAATCATCGGAACCCAAAGGAGGAAAGAACGCATTGTTCCATCCGAGTTTTTCCATTTCATTGTGAATTCTATATTTAATGTGAGCGAGTAATAAAGCAAATACGGAGCTGCATGGGGCTTACTTCGTCGAGCGCTTATCCGTTGCGTGCCACTCGTGATACCAATGCTCCAGAGTGATACCCTCCTATCTCATGAAAGGTGTAAGTCAGGAGATTTTAAGCATCGATTATGAAGGACAGACCTGCATCATACGAGTCGCAGCAGCCCGTCGTTCATCTACCCATTTGTAGAATTGCTTGGGCGACATTGATTTATAATGGTGCTCCTCCTCAACCATTGCAGCCTCGAGTTCGGGTTTGAAATATAAATTGAGGGCATTGTTTTTCCAGCTAGTCGCGTTCTTTGAGCCTAAACCTCAAAAAATTCTTGAGAAGGGACTATTGATAACTGAGAACTGACCACTTGCAGGAATGAGTGTGAAGGCCGCACCCGCCGCCCCCGGCCAACAGGCAAAATAACGCGCCATGTATTACGCTTGGTTGGTTGACAGGTGAAAATATGACCAACGTTCAACATGTGCAAAACGTACTTGACTCCCCAACAAGTTGAGCACAATCGCAAGCGTAAACCAAAGTCACAGGTTACATTTTCAGTTGTTGCGTTGCAGGCCTGTTTAAAAATAAATAAGTCGACATTCTTTGCTCCGAGTTGGGCCTTAGAACTTCTCACCATACAAAAGTTCGTATCGAACATTAAACTCGTGTATTGCGGTTCCGAAATATCACCGGGACACTCTGGAAACCCGGCTTTGCGCAACACACTTTTCCATACCACCACAGAGCTACGATGAAAAAACACAACTCTCAAGTGTTTGGAAGAACGCGACAGATTGAGCAGGTCTCGAGGATGAAGGCATGACGCTATCTATGAAAGCATAAGGGCCTCTCATCTGGTCAAGTGAGGCAACTTACCTCAAAAATAATATCGACGGGCATCTCAAGTTTGCAAGCATTAAAACCCAACTTGAAGGTTGCTTTTTCCATGAGCTTTCAGGCCCAATGTCAGGGCATATGAGCATTGACAGTCGGTCTTAAAGTGATTTTCATAAGCATTACTGAAATTCGAATGATAACTATCACATACTTTGCACCGGCAGCATGGTTGGTGTCGATGTCAGGATTCAAAGATGTCATGTGGATACAAGTCCAGAAAAGGAAATGACTCAGTGATGTGCCACAACACGCTTCAACTTGAACTTATATTAAGTACTAGTCGACCTGTCCTATTGTGTTCTTCAAAAAGTCGTCACTTGCCTTGACAATATGCCTTAAAAAAAGAGTGGCTGATGGTGAGAAATTTCAGATTGATACCCTAATAGAAACTTCCTAAAACAAGGAATACAGTAATAGATGCACATCAGAGCAAATTTGCACTTGTGGAACCGCAATATCTATCTCCACCAATGCATGACCTATTACTCGGTGTCCGTTATGGATCTGAAAGACCCACATAAACACACCTTTTTAGCTTTCCCCCCGTTCCCATCCGACCAACCCCCACGATAAAGGCCAAATCCCACTGGATGTCATTTATAACTGTAGCGTTGAGCATCGGCCTTTTCATCACGGTCCTTTACAGGTTCTTGACCAAGAAGCGGGGTCGACCCACACCGCCAGGCCCGAAGGGCTACCCAATTGTTGGCGTAAGTGGTTCAGATAGTCTACGCGCAGTGGATGGTTACAAAAAATTACCTTCAGAATGTCGCAGACATGCCCACCGAACAGGAATGGCTAACCTATGCTGAATGGGGTCGTAAATGGGGTCGGTTACTGCCCACCCTTATTTACATAAACAATTTAGCTCATGGATGATCATACTCTAGGTGGAATTATTCAAGTCACACTTTTCGGACAGCCATTAATTCTCCTCAACTCTGCCGCCATCATGGAAGAGTTTGACAAAGCAAGCTCTATCTATTCCGATCGCCCTGTCCTTCAAATGGGCGGAGAATTGGTTGGGTACAAGGAAACATTGGTTCTTCTCCGCTATGGCTCGCGCTTCCGTGCATATCGCAGGCATATTTCCAAATTCTTTGGTCAAGGAAAAGCTATCCAAGATATCCAACCGGTCATCATGCAGGAGACCAATGTGTTCCTCAAACGAGTTATGGAAAACTACGAAAACCTGAGCGCCCATATTCGAAAGTAAGGATTCATTTTCTCCATACAGGCTGTGTCACATTAATACCCAATAGGTTGGCTGGTGGTGTTATCCTACGGACTACCTATGGATACCAAGTCAAAGACGGTCACGATGACTACGTCGATCTCATCGAGGGTGCCAATAGTAATTTCAGCACGTCGTCCGTCCCCGGTGCTTTCCTGGTCGATGTGTTGCCTTTCCTAAAATACCTACCGGAATGGCTGCCTGGCACTGGCTTCTTGTCACTAGCCCGAGAATGGAAGAAAGCCACCGTGGAGAGTTGTGATGTCCCGTTCATTTACACTAAAAAACAAATGGTATGACCCCCCTCTAAATTGCCATGCACCAACGACTTCACATTGAGCAGGAATTGGGTGTCGCACCACGCTCATTTGTTTCAAGCGGTCTTGAAAATGAAGAAAAGCGTACGGATGACTACATTCATAACCTAAAATGGGCAGCTGCGTCCATGTACGGAGGTAAATGCCACTTTTCAAGTGACAGGAAATTTATCAAGCATTCCCTTCAGCTGGAGCCGATACGACCGTGTCGGCTGAATATGGTTTCTTCCTTGCCATGGTCCTTTTCCCAGAAGTTCAGAAGAAGGCGCAGGCCGAAATCGACGCTGTAGTTGGCAATGAACGATTACCTACTTACGCGGATCAACCCCAACTTCCGTATGTGAGCGCCCTCTTGACCGAAGTCTTGCGGTGGCACAACGTCGTCCCCATTGGTATGGCCCATCTGTCCGAATTTATTTTTATTAATCTGAACGACTACTAAAGCTGCACCTCACGCCGCCACTGAGGATAGTTTCATAAATGGTTATTTCATTCCTAAAGGCGCTTTCATTATTGCAAATCTCTGGTTAGTTTTGAGTGGTCATATGGACGTTCATTTTCGCTGACCCGAGATACTGAACGTAGGAACATGTGCCACGACCCTGAAATTTATCCTGACCCATTCGTTTTTAACCCGGAACGTTTCCTTGGTGATATACCTCAACGAGACCCACGTAGAATCACGTTCGGTTTCGGACGTCGCATTTGTCCTGGAATAAGTCTTGCCGAGGCGTCTATATTTTCTTGTATCATTTCGTCGCTGGCTGTATTCTCCATTGAGAAAGCAGTTGATGAAAATGGTGTACCGATAACCCCAGTACATGAAAACACCAACGGTGTCATGAGGTGAGCTTGCTTCCCCATTATACAAGCTTTGTTGATGAAATTTTCTTTTAGTCATCCCAAACCTTTCAAATGTGTTGTCAAGCCCCGTTCTGAGAAAGCGCGATCTCTCATTACGAATTTATCTCTCTCCTAAGCTAGTTCTGCTTTCTCCAAAGTATTCGCACAATCTTCTATCAGGTGAATAGTTTTCGAGGTCTATACAAATATACACGTTTGTAAAGGGAACATCGTTCGATGTCGATATACACCCCTGGATGTTTGTCGGTAGTTACACATATGCATTTTTCTGAAATTCGTGGCATGCAGAAGGAACTCAAGAAACGTTCAGTGCCGCTTCGACTCAACCGCTCGCTCTGATCTTCCTCGACTGAGTCCAAACGGCTTCAGATTATTCATCATAGAAGAATGGATCAACAGTGACGGAGATACGCGCAGAGCGGAGAAATCTACGCTTGCACAATCCCTCTTCATCAAGGGGTCGATAGACGTAATTGGCTAATCGACTCATAAACCGAAAAGATGCCGGGTGTCCACGTACCGATTAAATTTTTATTTGCAGATTCACCAAAAACGGTTCCCAGCGATCAATACCCAAATGCTTCATTCTGTGAAGGGACGATTAATAAAACAGTCTACAAGGTTTCAATACCCAGAAATCGATAACATAAAGAATGGCGTACATCGTATACAACAGACCAGCATCACCAAACCGCACCACCAGGCGGGCTGCCATGAACATTGGGCGACGGAATATTCTGGGGGAGCACATTGCTTCGTGGTACAGGTGCAGGTTCGGTCTCCTTCCTCCATTCGATCTTCTCCACTCTGACTTCTCCTTCGATTAATTGATACACATAGGTGACAACGACGGAGCCTTGGATGTCCATAAGGGCGAATGATGGTATTGGTTCCCTTGGTTTAACCAATGAGGGTGCAGCCGTTTACAGTGAAGAAATGTACAAGTACCCGTTGAACAATCCCGTCCATGCACCTGTTGCTGTTCCAGGGTTAACGAAGAATTTACCATCATACTCGACGGCCTGGAATCTGCAAAATAAAATAAAAAAGTTTCGTGTAAAAGGGAATAGAAAGTGGCTGAGAGACATCATACACATGAGTATGCCCTGATATAAGTACATCCACATCCATCTGTCGAGCAATAGAGCTCAGGGAATCGAGGTCCCCTGTTGGAACGCATTGATGTCCATGAATGACACCAATCTTGATAGGATTGTGCATAACAGAGACAGATAATGGGAAAGACGATTCATCATAGTCGCCCTTCACGACATGCACGTCGGGAGAGATGGTTCGCAGGTAGTCATATGTCTCTTTGTCGCAAATGTTGCCTGTGCAAAGAATCTGTTGAATTTTTCCTGGAACTAAAAGTTTCTTGAATTTCGCGGGTAGGTCGTGTATGCGATGCGGTATGTGAAGGTCCCCGATGATCAGGACAAGGACCATGGTGTTGAGAGTGGAAACAAACTAGGTGTGAGCCATTGTTTGTTTTTGTTGTGTCGATGTGCTACAACCATGAACGTTAACAACGATGGCTGTTTTCGATTCCTTGCACCCGTTAATTCTGTTCGGCCGCTATGCCCTACTGTGGATGGGTGCGGCAGTGTTGCAGGACTCTGCGAGTGCACAGTTCCGTATATGTATCAGCACACTGATTTATATCTAGTACATGGACCTCCTGATTCGCACTAGTCAAGTTGCCGCGATTTCCGCAGACCTACAAAACACAGGACACATTCTCTGTCAAGATATGGGATGCTCTTCGGCTCCTTGTAGATCCCCCTGCTGACGGAGGCACCCACGATCGGCCACTCTTCATTGAGGCTCCGTGCTGCGAGGCAGCCAACCCTGTTCTACTCGAATCAGATATGTGCTGACTACGCCCGACATTCGCTTCTTGTCTCATTCGTTGTCAATGAGCTAGTCGTCATCCACAGTCCAAGGTGTACATTTCTACCATCTCGCGGTATCTGGACGCACTACCAATGGTTAAAAGAAAATTGGGAGCGATGCATTGCGTAGGCGCGGACGAGGCGCGGATGATATGGTATCTGTTCTTGGAGATCCCAAGTCAAAGAAGGAAGATATTGCCATTATTGAAAAGTGAGCCAAAGAGCCAGATGGAGGGGATTTTGTACAAGTATAAGAGGACATGCTTCACTTTCAGCAAAGGACGGATCGATAAGCTTAGGACTCCTTTGGCTAGTACTACAGCTGCAGTCGACGTTGGCTTGATCAAGACCAACTTGGCCTTGCCCACTCCCCTCGACTTGATCCCCACCTCATCCAATAAAACCTGGTCGATATAAGTATACCCGTCGGGTTGTATGGTAAATCGAGGATAACTCCGGAATGTACTCAAATCATACAGAGATATTTTTCACTAAATAGCAAACTCCGAAGGTATATAATCCCGAAATTCGAATAATGTATCATGGGTCCGATTACGTGTACGGCCGCATACCACAGTATTTGCACTCCACAGTAAGTCGACCGAACCACAAAAAATGGCCACCTGCGCCTTCAAGAGTCCATGAATACATCCATAGACTTGCACCCATGTTATGTTGCAGAAATGTCTGTTAGGCGCTTACGAGATCTATCAAACTTAAAATGCGCTCACCACATGCTCTGATACACTCAGAAGAATCGTCAATGATCAAATATCATGAGAATCGTAAAGACAATTAGGAGACTTGACCTGTCGAGCGTTTCCAGGCTCCGGGGAAAAACCTATGCAACGTGTACCTTGCGGCGCACTAGTACTGGTTTCGGTTCAGGTATAGCAGCAAGAATGGTTATGACATTATTCGACATTATTCGGTATGTACTTGACCTGCTGACCGTTCACAGAATTCGTATTTTCCAGGTCCCGGCACGACCCGACATGCTCCTCATGAGTCATAACGTTCAAGATATTTCACACCCCTTTTTGTTCTGACCACATCCTTCAAATCCGAATTGTTGGAAGGCCAACTGAGTTCTTGCTCTCTCATTCCTCTGTTCGTTCTTCTGTCGCGAATGGTGATTCAGCAGGAGACACCAAGTGGTCCAGACTCCAAAGTGTAAGTCGCATATACTTGCAACAAATTTCCTTCACTGAACTTTTAGTGCTGCGCATAGATTTCTTGTGATGAAACCAGATTTGAAACTGTTCCTCTGTCTTCTGAATCTGAATAGACGCTACAGATTATCCGACGAACATGTTTCGGGGAAAGGCCAACCTGAGCCGCTTGCCCATCTGTCATGTCAACGATCAATTAAGTCGTCAATCTGGTATCATGCCTGACATAGATCTGTGCAGCAGACGACCCTGAAAATGTACCCATAAAGTCATGTATGTTGGCGTTCTATTCCATTTCAACCAGCATACAGCTGGAGGACCCGGCCCCCAGCAATCAGCGAATGCGAGTCAGGGTACGTCCTCTTTGAATATTCTGCTGTATGTAATAGGCACATGAAAAAATTAGCCAAATGATGAACCGTCAGACAGCTTCGCGTCTTCCTTTTCGGATTCGTTGGGGAGGGCCGGGAGCTAACCCATTTGCGGTTCGTAATCGCGCGGGGTATTGGGCCCTATATAAGGGGTCTGATCACTTTTAAATTTCTATTCCGACCTTTTCTCCCCTCATCCCTGAACTTGTCTTGGCCTCTATTTACTGGTGTCCCAGACATCCCGGATCTGCTATCGCCGAGAGACCAGGACATTTCGCACACTTGGCCGGGTGTGCCGGATAATTCAACACCTATCGTTCTTCCAATTCATTATCCTTTGGCAACGTTGCGTTTCGTTTCGATCAACGCCAACCAACTTGGGTAATATCCATATTTTGCTGCCAATCATTATCACAATCCCGAGATACCTCCTATCATCTCTCCTCCGTACAACATGTGCAGACGGGAACTAATCCCCACAACTGGAGGCGCCTCTGAAATCGTGTATCAAATCACTCACTGTCCATCGGAAGCCGCTCTCCAACGGCTACTCCTCGACTGGGCGAAGAGTGGGCAGCAGGGTCAGATGCCGAGGCCAGATCCGAGGAGGGGGCTGGGGTGCTTGGATAGGTCCGATGCGTGGAGATGGGAACGTCCAGACACAGGTGGCGATGGTGGATCAAGCAGAATGGGGACGGGTTACGACAGGCAGGCAGTGTGGGCATGGTAGTTCTCACTCGTACCTTCTCTCGGTACGATGTCCCGGTATGTTGCATCTAAAACCAGCGGTGTTCGTGGAACCAACCCTTATTTCAGATTTGTGTCCGGCGAGGTATTCTGGCCATTGGCCGTCACGCTCTCTTTCAATCCCAAATTATCGCCAGATTGATACCCGAGTCTTCCAGCTGCGTACTCGTCCCCATGCTCGAGAAGAACAAAAAGACAACTTCAAATCCTACGTTGCATTTGAGTTCAAAAACCCCTTATCATACTTCATTACATTTTGATCATTCATGGTCCCTCCATATTTATTTGATCAAGTCCCTCATCTGCACCTTTTCAGTTTCATTCACTCTTGACTTAGACATCCATCCCATTGACCTTTCTCTCGCAAGCCAATCTTAATTTATTCCAGCATTCGAATTTTCGTTCTAGAGGTATTATCATCAATTACATACCAATATTGCTTCGGACTGCAGTCGCTTTCTGCAGTCATATTTATCCTTCGTTCTTAGCAAGTACATTAGTTGTTATCTTGAGCACCAAATAATAATGTGCTTGTCGTTGCGTCGGACACTGATTCTGTCGACAACCGGTGGCTGTACATGTGTATCATTTGCTTCCTTTCAACCCCCACAGAAGACTCGAATACATCCAAGGACGCCACTACGGTGGTAAGCGGGATCTTTTCCTGTACTATACTCATGTAACATAAATAGCAGGCATATGCGCAAGAAGGATGCCTACCGTGACCATCAAATTAGTCGTCATAGGCTCCTCTGGAGTTGGGAAGACGAGCCTCCGGGGAAAGGTGGGCGTTTTCTTTATTTCAAAACTTCAAGATAAGGCGTCTTGGTTGGGCTGATAACGCTGATCGATGATTTTTACTGCGACTTTTCCTTTTTTTTCTAGTATATCTCGGGGCGAACTTCAACAGGCTACAGGGCAACCATCGGGGCAGATTTTATCACCAAAACATTAACTCACCCCAATGACGCCTCTCAGACAATAACGCTGCAAATATGGGTACTTTTCCCTATGTTTTCTTTTTCGTCCCCTGCTTCTCAAATTCATTTTACGTTCCTTGGAAGGACACCGCAGGTCAAGAACGCTTCTCCAGCCTATCTACCGCCTTGTTCCGAGGCGCAGATGCGGCGATACTCATGTTCGACGTGAATGATCCTTCGACGATGGTCGCAACAAAGAAGTGGTGGGCCGACTTCTGCGATAAGTCTCCTGTTGCAGATGATGATGTTATGGAATTTTGCTGCGTCCTCGTCGGGAACAAAATCGATATGGATGGAGGATGGAGTGTGTCAGAGAGTGATGCACTACATTTTATGGATACTCTTTTGGCTCCTCAAGAAGGGAATGTAAAAGTGACGCCCCCTGAACCCTCCTCCGTCCAGGTAGACGAATCACTTGTGGATCCTGCCCCAATCGCCATCATTCCTAAATTTGCCCACTCTCGGGAACCCTCTCACTCTCCCAACCACCACCTTTCCAAATCTTCCCGTTCACGTTCTTCCTCACGCTTCTACGCAGGAACGATGACGTCTACCCATACCGCCCTCACAATCTTCCATACACCATCATCCTCTGTCTTCGACCGTGGTAGCGCAAGCGTCTATCAATCCGCTCGATCCTCACCCGAACCATGGTCTCAATCAGAACCCGATCTGCCAAGAACAAACAGTCCACAAAAGCGACGAAGGACGGTGACCATGCTCTCAAGAGAAAGCACAGGTTCCGATAGCGTCGTCACAATGACCCCGAGTCTCTTCGCGAGAGAACGGGAACAAAATCGGGACGAAAACTCGAATGGCCTGCCATTATCCCATTCCTCGCCCGACCTGTCTTTGAACCAGTCAAAATATCGAACACCGCTTCCGCCGGATCGTGGTCCCCGCCTTTTCTTCACCTCTGCGAAAACAGGAGAGGGTGTGAATGATGTCTTTGAGTATATCGCTCGTCGGGTTGTGAAGAAATGGGACTATGATGACTGGCTTGATGCTCGGAGGATGCATTTTAGGGATCCGACGTTGAGTGATGGAGAGACGCTGGGGCGGAGTGAAAGTCTGAGTGTGAGGCTCGATCGGAGGATGGGCAGGGAAAGTCGTGCTGGGTGTTGCTAGTACTTACAGTAGAAGTAAATTGTTTGTTTTGTTATTTTTATTTTTGTTTATTGTTTCCAAATCCTTCGCTGCACTCTTCGAGGATGACTAGCACCATCGCTTTTATATTTGCACTTTCTTCTAACAAGTCCCACCCGCTGTCGTAAGTATGGCTCGGCGGTGCTTGGAGACTATGGGCAGGTTGCCTCAAACCGGCAACCTCTGTTTCTTGAAAGAGGTCTACATCCCTTACTGTTATTGTCGCCAAACGGCGAAATTTGCCCAGAACATCAATTCCAATTGACGCAGTGTTCTCTTTAATGGACATCCTCGAGGCGCAATATTAGGATGTATAGCCACCCAAGCACATATAATGGTAGTGGAGATGCGTCCCTGGACAATAGACCGTTTGGAACTCGACAAATCTTCATCTCGTGCATCCAGACCAGCGAGCTTGTGAGAGTTGGTAGATCAGAAAGAGGATTAGCAGGTGAGGAGGATCAGGCGCTGCCCTCATACCTGTGAACCGCAACATCGACCCCGCCGTCAACAACTGACTCAACGCCCAGGAAAGGAGGATCTCCGGAGCCACTTTGGTCCAAAAAATCGAGTCAATCGTCATAATATTCGTTCGAGCGGGCCGAAATGTCTGGGTTTACCCGCACATAAAACGGTAGTAGAGAGTCAGACGCATTGCCAGTTGATGTTGAACAACGTCCGTGTCTCGTGCAGTGATGATAGGGGCAGCTTTCGCCTGGATGAGAACGATCACCAACAAGACGACACCTGGGAGCGAGCACATGGACTTGAGCTTTCCATCCGACCTCATAGTCCCAATACCAAAGGTTTCCGTGTAATGGGCGCGCATACGTGATACAAGTGGAAATTCAAATCCTGTTCTTTATACGTACAAAGATGCGAACCCGTTCAATAAATCTGTCGCTCCGATACTTGAGAAATTGATCAAAGGAAATGGGGGTAGAATTTTGTCCAGTCGATGGCGATGTATGCAGTCGGAGGCAGGTGCCTCAAAAGTGCCAATGCCAGTCCAAGCAGTACAAGCCTGGCAGACACATATGCAAGCGCGGCGAGACTGACAATCGCAAGGGCAAGGACAATAGTGATGGGAAAACAAACATCCCCATAAGCGAGGATGATAGTGAAGGGGACCACGCCAATTGGGATTATGGTGACAGCTAAGGATGCGACATGCCAGAGTTTCTGCTCTGCATATGTGGGGAAAGAAAAATACCATCCAAAACAGTGAATGCCACCAAAGACGACGCCAAGAGTAAAAAGAAGCGACATGTGGTACCACATGGGATATCGATGCCTCGGAACGTAGAACGTGGTGACATGCGTAACGTCGGGGGAGAAGAAAGTCGATTTTGGCTCTATTAGGTCAATAAGAGGAACGCGAGGTACGAAGATTCTTCCATCGCAGGTCAAAAAGGGACTCAACATGGAAGAACACGCCCACCTGCTCTGGCTTTCGTTCCAAGTCTGTCAGTTTCCGCTTCAGGTGAACACGCACAATAGCCTGTGCACCGAGTGGCTTATCCCACCAAAGTAAGAAGGTAATTCCATTCCGGCTTGCCAATGCAGGCGTGGGTCAGCTCAAGGTGCGTCAGATTGAGTCCCTGGATGCGGCGTCCGACGCATTGCAGGATAAACCACGTTGACTGCAATATGGAGATCGACAGCGCATCCCCCTTCGACCGATTGGTTATCTCTACTTCTGTTGTTTGAATCTCGAAGTCCGGGTCTTTGACGAGTTTTCGGAGGTTTTCAAGGATAAGAATCGTCACCCTGCATTCGGGCCTCTTCTCAGAAGGATATCGTCCTTTTTCCGTCACCGTGTGGGTATTCTCCGTTGGTGCTGCTTCCGTGTTTGCTTCCGTCAACAAAATTGGTAGCTCAACGACATGAAAGCCTCCCATGATGAGAAAGTGCCCGTGCGCAACAGTCCAAGCTGCCATATCTCTAAACAACTTAACATAAAATTGTCAGACAAATACCCACCTGGACTGGCTGCCTCCTTGATCTCTAACAACGAGACCCATCTCTTCCCCATCTCCCAAATCCCAAATCTCTTCGTCTCATAACCTGTCCTCATTTCATACAGTATTTTCTGGAAAGAAGGTCTGCAACCTACCTTTTCCCTCATTGTACACATCTCTTACTGTGATCACTGATAGCCGCCAACAACTGATTCAACGCCCGAAAACTTGGAAGGGAGGATCTCCGAAGTCACAATGGTCCAAAACATCGAGTCTTTTCGTAACATTTGTTTGAGAAGGTCTTCTCGAGGCGGAATTTTTGGGTGTACGGCTGTCCAAGCACATAAAACGGTAGTAAAGACGCTGATATCGAACACTTACCGTTCCGAACATGATGGGTCTTCGTATCTTGTAGTGATGCTAATGAAGCTTATTGAAGGCTGACGGGATGACACACTGGCACGTTCTCGGAAAATGCCGTCAAATGCCAACAGTCGGCGAATAGAAATCAGGTGGACTAGCCTGATTCCTGAAATCCTTCAGAGAAGACTCAAACCTGGTGCCATGGCGGAAGCATTCTGCAGCTGGAACGGTTTCGTTGCCTCCTTACCAGGCAACATCCAGAAGAATTCAGTAAACAAAGCCATGAAGATAGGGCTAATCCAAGGCTAATCTTCAACCAATTTGGTTATGTTCCAGACCCCAGACGTGGCCAGAACACCTTCTCGTCTCTCTGAGTTGCAGACTCCGAATGTAAGATCTTCAATACCTTTTCTGCGACAAGGGCACCTCATTGCATGTGCCTAGATGTTAATACCTGATATCCAATGAGATTTTAAGCCAGAGCTTCTAGTCATATTCTAAGAACTTGGAAGGACAGGGTTTGGTATGTAAGTCCAAGTCAGCATTGCAAACTGTAACATGAGCTACCCGACGGATTCCATTTCCCCTTCTAAGCTGCATTTACGGTTTCATGGACTATCGGAAGCTCATATCCACCTCAGGCTATCGGCGCTCACAACCACATCATGTGCTCGAGTGCTCGCCATCTTGCCATTGTATGGCTATCGGGACGCCCATGATATATTTCGTCTTATCATTGCATCATTTTGTATGAGAGTGCTATCGGGATGCTCATTGAACAACACACGTACAGCCATGAAACTGCTATGCTACTGCGTCTCACCCGATGAACAAAATTTGTTTCTCCGCCCCTCCGCTTCTATTCTTTCCCGGGTAGGGGGCCTAATTCAGCGACCCATATCGGTAGGAGATTTCCTTGTAATAAATCTGGCAGGTTACTTACATAACACTGGAATGAAATACTGGTGTGATGACAATTCCCGGTTCGACTTTAGCCAACCAATGTCACGGTCTGTTTCGTCCTGATTTCACTCGGCCTCTGCCCCTGGTTGGCTGTTCGCCAAATTCGAGAACAAGAAATTGCACTGACAGACAACTGTGCAGTCGCACCTACCTCCTTACATCACTGCGATGTTCAAGTTGAACCCACTGCATGACGAGTGCTTCATGGCCCGTTCTGATTCTAGCAAGTCAAATACGGACATGGTCGGTATTGCAATTGGTGTAGCAAGTGAGTCTTAGTCCTTGTACTCGGGCTCCAAGCTGAGCAGTTCGCAGCTGTTGTCGTTGGCATATGTTTACGTGGGTGGAGTACGCTTGCCTGCTGAGCATTGTCAGGCTGATTTACATCCAGGAATGCAGATATCTTGGTCTCGTACACACATTGATGTCGGAATCCAGACCTGTCTCTTTCAGATCTCTATCCTGCTTTCGACACTCTTGTCTGTTAAACGCAAGCAACTATCGCTTTTCGATGCAGATTTCGCACTCACCATTACCTCGTCCCCTCTCACGGTATACCTTGTTTTTGCTTCGATCGCCGACCTTTTCAGATTCAAGACTGGTCTCTACAAACGGGTGACACATCGCCACATCAATCGCACCCTCATAATCGGAGTTCCGTTGATTTGGCTTGGGTTGAGCTTGACCCTCAGTTTATCAAACGACGCATTCATAGGTAGCCAGCTGTGTGGCGGTTCGACTTTCACGGACTGGTTTAATGACCAAATTTCGTTTCTTCAATCCAACCTAATTCTAGAGTCATACCTTTTTTATTATGGTCTTCTTCCTTTGTTTCATTTACTTTTGGGGCTATGTTTGTTTCGGAGGTGGTCCCTGATATCGACGGATGTTCGATCATTTTGGAAAAGATCTAACCCATGGGGAAGATTGTTAATACCGTGGGTCTTCGTGAAGTGCGCATGGTGGGTCCCTGTTGTCTCTCTGAGTCTAGCCAAGCCTGAAGCCTTCAAGGTCTACTATCAAGCGCAACCACGCCTGGTGCATATTCTATCTGTTTGCTCTTCTCGACGGCTTGTGGATATTCCGGGTTATCATCGCCGTTCTGTATGCGTCTACGGGATATGAATTATCATATGGCCAGGTTTGATTGCCTTTGCTTTGTTCACTGTTGGACTCTCACCAAATACCGGGTCTAGCTGTTGTCCTTGTTTTCCACCATCCCCATTTTAATATCGACATTCAATGTAATTTTCCTTGCCCTTCGTAGGGTCGAGGGCTCTCCGTTAAAGCTGATATGGGCTGAGGTCAAATACCTCCTTTTCGGCATTGGGCCAGAACCTTCAGACCAGGATGATTCCCTACTCCTTGTCACTCATCAATCTTCGCCTGGGGTGTGCCCTTCTGCAAGTCGCATAAAATTGGACGATGGTGAAGGTACTAATTCTGGTGGTGCAGTATTACGGCACGTATTCGCTGCGTGTTTCTGATAATGTCACCTGCTGACAGTCCACGCAGATTGGAATTTGTGGCCGGATCCCCTGTCTCACTGGCAGGGCCTGAACGCTACCTCCAACCGCTGTTATCCACTCCCGGGCCCTCCAGGCATATGACCATTTAGTTTCTCGTTCTTCATATCATTTCCGTGTTTCTACGAATAATTCTACCAAGGTTGCTATTCTGCTCACTTTAATTATGACGGAAAATCTGTTTCCAATATGTATTAGTAACTTGAACTACCATGGAATAATCGTATACTGTATTGATCATAGTATGTTAACAGTGCTTTCCCCTCAAACCAAGGTTGATTCTGCAATGAAGAAACGACATGCCCTAAGACTTTGTTCCGTAGAATCGGCCCTGAATTCAGAGCTAGATTATGCGTTAGAAAATAGGCAAGTGATGGAGTCAAGGACGAACCTTTTTCACCGCAGCATATGAGTATCAAGGTGATAGACTGGTAAGAACGTGCAACGTACTTGGACTGCCCACAAGCGTAGCTCATCAGTACTGGCCTCATGATCGTATGCAGTGGCGATGCTTAGAACCTGTCTTCGGAAGATATGCAACTTAATTAAAGTCCAAGAACAACTGGTAACGACGGCTTCTAATATATAATTAGGAGAGTAAGATATTAATGTACTTTAGGCCTTGGCATCGGTGCATCCAATAGCGATAGAACCATCTGAAAAAAGGAATTGTTGGTGGGAATGTAATGGAATTCAAAATATAAACGGCATACCACTCGCAGTCTTATCGCAGCAGACAGTAGGGCCAGCGCTAGAAGATTCAACAAGGGTAAGCATCGGCGTATAATTTGCTCAAATTGAATAATCAGTCATACCAAGTCTTTCCCGGGCCCTGGGCGAAATCACTGCACACAACCCAGACATCGGTTAAAGGAGAAATGTCAACGCCCAGCTTGTCATGAGCAAGTTTGACGTCATCATCCGTTGCCTGGTGTTTGTTCGTACCTGCAAAAGAAATAATGAACAAACTTGAGCCAGTGGTATCTGTGAAATACGACTCACAGCACTTCACAGGAGATGGGCAGGACAGTGTTTTCGCGTCATCGGTTTTCTTGTTGTCGGTGTTAGGGGCATTGTCGATGTTACTAGAACCACCCTGAGCCTGAGGGAGACCAGCGGCAGTGGCGAAAGCAGCCAGGGTGATGGCGACGAAGACGGAGAGCTTGGAGAACATCATTTTGGTGGTATTAAAGTTGTTTTTAGCTTTGTCCCGAGTGGATGAAAAGACTGGTTAGTTTTTGATGAGACTTTGGGAGGCTACCGACCTGAGCTTTTATATGAATGGTTTGCCCACAACACATTTTGTTTGGACAAAGTCGCAACAGGATTGCGGCGCAGCACGAAGGACAGAATTAATCAAGCGTTGCCATGCAGGGTGAATTTTGATGAGCTACATCATGATGTTCATTATAAGTAAGATTCACAATAACTAGCGGCTAACTTGGAAAGACTGAACTCTGGTCAGTTGGTCGCCATCTCGCTTCTCACACGGTCTGAGCTTGTACAATCTCAAACAAAATCAACCAGACTTAGCAAGCACATACGCTCGTCTTCAAAATCCTCAGGAGATTGCACCGCAGCACAACAATCGAGTGTGAAACGGTATAATCAAGAAGAAGCCTCGGAGATGGTTTCCGCAGGTTCAGAGAAGTTCGTTGGTGAGCATGCATTCGGCCAGGTGAGCGCTGCGGTCAAATACCCATGTGAATGACTATATTGAAAAGACGTACTCGCACTGCGGCCACGGGTAGTAGACTTGGACTTCTTACTGGCTCGTATGATTGCCCCCGGCATCCTCGCCCTTACCAAGGACGCCGTAAAATCTAGTGGTGAACTACAAAGCATTTGAATCAATAAAAATACGAACTTGACTCGAGATAGTTCTGACCCGTCTCAACACTGCATTGACAATTTACTCACCACCACTGTTCTCTTCGTCACAATCGATCTTCCCACCTGGACCAGCGAGTTTTGCTTGTGTGTAGAGTTAGGGTTGCCTGGTTCCTCATGTGCATCCTGAGGCCATCACACCATTGTTACCCCCATCCCCAACAGGTCCAGCAACTTACCTTTTCCCTCATTGTACACATCTCTTACTGTGATAGCCGCCAACAACTGATTCAACACCCAATAACTTGGAAGGATCTCCGAAGCCACAATATCGAGTCTATTCGTAATATTCGTTTGAGCAGGCCTTCTTCTCGAAGAAGTTTCGAATACACCGACATATACGCTTTGCCGCCACTTTTGCTTTCTGGCCAAGTGAGGTTGGTTGAGTTTCTGAACCGTTCGATTTGTCTTCCACCCCTCTGCGCAAACGATCCAGTTCGGCGCTCTAGAGCCCCTGCACTCGGCCTCTTCGTAGTAAAATGCACATCAAGGGTAGCTAGCTCCTCGGTTCGCTGCAGGCGCAGTCGACCGAGGCAACTGTCGGTCCCTTTTTAACGATGCCACTACCACCGGACCTGCAAGCGTGCACGAACTCTGAGCGCCATAACAGAGCAGTCCCGAGTGTTTCAGCTGGTTATCTGCCATGGATCGTTTGCACCACCTCCCCGGCCGTCTCCCCTAACGAATCTAAAAATCCTATCAGTACGAGTTGGCACGGGAAAACAGGAGGAGGACGCCAAATTCGAACATTGTGGTGTCACCGTCTGTGCAATAGATTTAGTCTGGCCGGAGACACATGTATGGGGAGAGCAGACGTACCGATGGCCGCCGCGTCAGCTGGTCGATGAAATGTCGATACCAAAGGACTGTGGATTTTAGTTATAGCCGGCGTCGCGTGTGGAAGAACCTGATGCAAACGATCTGCAACGAGAGCATAAGTTCAGGATCCTGTCGAGCGAAAGCGGTGAATGCGTACCATGCAGGACATTCGTCTTGGAAGTCATTGGGCGGTGTTGGTCGAGTAAAGGCAAAAGGCGGGGATGCAACCCGAGCGAAACGAGGGATGTATGTGTGTGATCTGGCGAGGATATTAGATCGGGATGGCTGACAGGAAGAAAACGGTGAACACGCACCGTGCATCCGGTCGAGTGAGACGCCAAAAAAGGAGGTTATCGCTGTGACGGTTCGAGCGAGATGCCGAGGGCATGTAGGTGGTGGTTCGAGCGAGACGCCGAAGGCAGATACGAGATGGAAGGTCATCTCTCGTGGTGGTTGAGCAAGACGCCAAGCCGAGAAGATCATCGTCAACGAGCGTATTCGATTTGGGGTAGTCGAGCAAGAGGCCAAAGGCGAGAATGCAGCGAAGCGTGATCTGGCAAGGGGATTGAGAGATAAAACGGTGAACACATACCATGCAGGACGACCATGCCGAGCGAGACGCCAAAGGGAAAGGCAAGAAAGGAGGTCATCGCGGTGGAGGTTTGAGTGAGACACCGAAGGCAGAGGCGAGAGAGAACGTGGTGGTTGAGCAAGGCGAGAAGGGGACTGCCAGAGGGGCAGCTTGGTTTATTTGTTTTGCCTCCCATATCGAGTTTCTCGTAGGAGATGACGTCATTTGGGATGCGGACAGGTACTCGCCCTGAAATATTTCGCCTACAATGCTGGCACATCCGCTATCTAGCTGATATTCGAGGCATCGGGCGATGCGACATCGTCGGGTTTGGGGATGGTGGAGTCGTTGTTTCCAAGAACGATGGCGATGCACAATTCAATCCCGTCTACATCGCGCTCAGCGACTTCGGCTACACCGCTGGGGATTGGCGCCTCGAGCATCACCTCCTCTTCCTTGAGGAGATGGCCTTCCTGATATTGTAGGATTTGGCGAGAATAATGTCTTCGTAGGACGCAACAACGGTGACGGGGCTTTTGCGCCTGCGCAGGCAGTCATCAACAATTTCTGCTACAGTGCAGGTGGCTGGCGAGTTGATCAATACCCTCGCTTCATTTCTGACTTGACGGGCGACGGAAGGTGCAGGTCTACGTCTCTTTGGACCAAGGCGATTTTGGACCCGTCAACCTCGTATTCGACAACTTCGGAACCGATCAGGAATGGAAGGTAGACCAGCATCCTCATTACATTGCCGATCTCACTGGTGACAAGCGAGGAGACATTATCGGATTTGGTGACGCAGGAGTGTCTCATACAACATGGAAATGGGGTATTCCAGCCAGCCAGGCTTGTAATCAATCATTTCGGCGTGCAGCAAGGATGGAAAGCACCAGGTATGTTGTGACGGGAGCGGATTCGGAGAGAGCAATATATATGTTGCTTACGGCAATGGAAAGTTTGTACTGTCTGGTGGCTCTTTTTAGAATTTATGATCCTGGGGCACAGCCATATATCACGTGGTGGACTCCTGAAAACAGATTGCTCAATGGATCTGGAAATCACCGCCGTTTCTTCCTTCAATGTCAGGGCCTGAATCCCTAAAATCAAATCCTATACCCCCCAAACAGACACTCGCAGAACCGTATTGCTACCAATTAACGCCCAGCTGGCTAACGAAGTCTTGGTCAATTTTCGTCATGGTATCATTACCCTTTCTCTTGTTTCGACACCTTTCTTACCAGCTCCTGGCTAAAGTCGTCTGCGGCAGCGATAACCACTTCACGAACCCTACCTCACCTCAAGGGCGGTAGTCTCCATGCATTCGTCTGTTCTTGTGGAGTCCTGTTGAATTTATCAGCCGCGATGGGCACAATCGGTTTGACGGTTATGGGGGTCGAACTCGATTTTCGGTTGTCGCGAATGAAAGGCCTTGGGAGAACGGCCAGATTTCTTTATCTTCATTGTGAGTTTCCCTCTACTTTCAGGATTTATTTACATATACAAATCGATTCTGGCGACATTCTTCAGGGTTACTGTGTACATTAGGCGGTATGGTCTGCCTGGTTGCTGTGGTCATACCATATGGCAAAGAATTCTTTCCATGGGCATGGTATTTGCATATTTCCTGTTGTGTTTCCATCCTCCTGATTCACCGGCAGATTCTTAACAACCCTCTTCGAGTCAATTTCAGAGTTACGACATATCCAATTTATATTGTGCCATACCAGACCGTTCGTTTTAGGCTCGTGACCAGCCTTTATAAGAAAACGTGACTTTGTGAGGGGTATAAATTAAAAGGCTGGTTTAAATTAGCGTAGCGCGCATTTTGATGGGATTCTGACCGACCCTAAATCAAATAAATTCACGTGCCCCTACTAAATAATCGCGTTCAGAGTAACATAATCACTTGTTTTTTGCCTCTCATTTGACTCTTGTCACCTCAAACAGGTTTCCATGAAATCTGGATTAATTTATAACCTTATTTTATCCTGAACTCTGCCTTGGACAAGTTAGCAGTGGAATTATGTCTTTTGAGTCAGTTTCAAAGGTGTTGGTTTGCCTGAAGCTAATGTATTTACCTTGGGAGCATTAAATCTTTGAATTTTGAAGGTTTGTTGACGCTGAACACAACTCGCGACGCGCTCAAGACTCATTTTAGTAGGAGCACGTGAATTTATTTGATTTAGGGTCGGTCAGAATCCCATCAAAATGCGCAATTTAAACCGGTCTACGTTCCGTTTGCATATTTCCGCCATAAATCCCGTGCGCGCAAATTTCGGCATGTGACCATGGGTCTGGGCCAAACAAAGATTATCAGTGGTTGTTCATCGATGAGATTGTTGTCGACAATGTCTCCCCAAGTGTCCGTAGACCTATTATACATTGGTACAATGCTGAGGGTAAGACAATGGAGCAGTTATTCTCTTGGCCTTGTCTACAATGTTATCCAGAACTACCGTGATTTTGGCAGTGTTAGTTAAAATACAAAATTAATATCCCAAATTTTTTTTTACAATTATCATTATCATCAACAGTTAGCCCGTTCAATATCGGTGCCCGTCACGGTGCGAGATCCTTCGTAGCATTCAAGACAGAAAATGATCCCTGCGACAATACAAACTGCAGCAACAAGGACCAAGACGCCCACCTGAACACCCTCCGGCCAGGAAAACAGCACGATTTGGGAGAAGGTCAAAATCGATTCAAGTACGAAAAGTCCGACCCCTGGCGCAGTAATTTAAGCGTGTTTAATGATCGAGACATATATAAAATACTCACAGAGCAACCAAAGATACCGGAAGGATGGGCTATTTCGCGGAATGAATAGCAATAGCAGTGCAAGAGTGGTAATGGCGGCAAGGTTTAAGAGAAGGGAATATATGCGTAGGGTAGACAATGCGTAACAAATTCGAGGATGACCTTTTGTCTTGTCTGAACAAACGGCAGCAAGGGCAACCCCACCCAGGACTCCGGACTTGGATTTTATGCTAAGTCACACTCGAGGAAACTCGGATTGAGAGGGCTCACCAAGCCGACCATGAACGGTGCATGTTCCTTAATCTGTGCATAAAGAAAGTCAACAGGGGGTGTTGCCCCATCCAGAGGCGGCGTGGCAGGATTGGATTCGGATTGGAGTTGGGGTTGTGGCGGTACGCTAGCTAACGCTGGGAATTGGGAAGATTGAAACAAGGTGTTATGGGACGTATATCTGGATCCGCGGTATAAAGACCCCTTTGTCAACACAGTGTTAACGAATTCTGATCGACCTGGGATTGGGAATGGACCAAGTTTGGGGAATAGACCAAGTTTAGGCGGAAGGTCCAATGGACCAGTAAAAGATGGTGGTTGTAGATCACGATATATGAATCCGGTATCAGGGTGCTGGTTGGGCGGCATGTGGGATTTGGTTCGAGCATTTGTGATGTGGACTCTATGTCGGGATGAACTGTGAGGGTCCAAAGAAAAGTGACGGGTTTCAGTAGTATTCAAGGATGTCTGCATCTCTTCCCATCCAGTTAGGTAGATATTGGGTATTTCGGAGGCGCTCTTGGTAGGAATTTGAGGATGTGAAGGTACATTTGGAATAGGGAGGTTGGTTCTATTTAGGTTGGTTCCTGCGAAAGAGGCGGTGTTGGAATCCGGTCCATACCTATGAAATGGGAATCAGTTTATTTTAACTCAAATTTAAGAAGAAAACTTACTCTACACGAATGGCAGGGTCGTCTAATTTGCGTGCTACGTAACAAAATGTTGGTCAGTAACGTGTCCCGAGAACAGGCATAGTGGCCCACCCAGCAAAACCGTCGGTCGACCACTTGGGCTCAGACCCTTGCTGAACTCTGCGCTCGTTTGGAAAAGATTGATGTTGGAAAGAAAATGAGCATTTGGCTTGTTCCAACCACCCAGTGCGGATTGTTTTGGTTTTGTGGGAGAAAGAGGTGAGGCCTGGAGACGATGAAGTTGGTAAGCGATGGGAGGTAAAACGGTTGGTAATTCAGGGTCGTCAACGATATCAGCACTGACAAATAACCAATTCTAAGTGAGTACGGGATTAAAAAAGAAAAAAACCTACCGAGGAATATACACTGGATATTTTCGACGATGAACTACCCGAATCTGTCCGTCCCGCAAAGCCTTCCAGCATTTCCAATTCGCTAATTGGTCGGCAGATAACCTGGGATTCTGCAGCAGGAGGGGGTCGCCTAGAATCGTGTCAGCCCCGATATTCGCTTTAGATAACGAAGAGCTTGGTCTGGGTGACGGGGAGGGAGACATGCCAGTGATGGACTAACCACCGCTTTTCCTATTCAGTCAGGACCAATAATTTTGATGAGGTGGCATTATGGACTCCGAAACAAGGGGGCACCGGCATCAAAATCCCGGCTCCCGGGTCGGTTAGTTAGTCCAGGTCTCGGCCTCGAAAAAAAAATTTGGACTTTACCCTATAAATGTCCCAAAACGGTCACCGTGGCCTTTGTAT
>Ga0307517_10004059_pt1 | contig 22621 bp, 18 predicted proteins | sample 23_EM_MG_FD_194515 | JGI IMG/M metagenome (GOLD analysis project Ga0307517, IMG submission 194515) | Populus trichocarpa ectomycorrhiza microbial communities from riparian zone in the Pacific Northwest, United States - 23_EM | ecosystem: Host-associated > Plants > Roots > Unclassified | place... | reverse complement strand
AAACGAATAAAATAAATAAATACATAAAACCGCCCCAAAAAGGAAACGCGCTCGGCATTCTTTTTCAATATTTGCTTATATCAAATTGCGCCATCTCATTTTCTTTCCCATCCAACCCCCCTCCCCTCCCCCGTGTGTTAGTGTAGGGTCTTGTACCCCCCGACATAACCCTTAGGCAGACGACGCCCGGCCTTGATCCATGCTAGTGGTGCTTTGATTGTCGTGCCCCTCCCCCCCTTCTCTCCATTAACACCGCATTGACCCTCGTCGGTTAAGGATAACGCCTGGAGTGAGTGTTTCCCTTCTTGGTTTGTTTGATAGTTGGAAGGTTGGAGAGTTGGAGAATTTGAACCATTTGCCCACTTGCAAACGACGATGCTGACTTGCGTGTACAGATCTCGCGACCCTTGCCGACTTCTAATTACCCGCCCTCTCCTCTTTATAAACCCGCAAACCCCCACACCACAACAAGCAACAGCTACCGCACGTCGTCATCGTCGTCTTCATCGTCGACGTCCGCCTCCCTAGAGATCAGAGATAACGCTCGAGCCCCGCTCGCGAAACCCTCTTTTCCGTCCACCTTACCCACACGCCACACACGCACCTCTCACCCCCCTCACCTTTACCAACGAAAGCCACCTACTCACCAGGGCCTCCGCTGACTACCCTCGCGTACCCTCGGTCCTTCAAAACACCAATTATCTTTATCAAGAAGCCTACGACCCTCCGTTCCTCCAGCTCTACGAACGAACCCTATTATCTAACTCTAAACCTAAACTCTCCCTCGCTCTCGCATCGACACCCAGATCCACGCAACACCAACACCGCTCTTTCATCTATACCATTTTCTTTTTCTCTTTTTCTTTTTTTTTTTTTTCGAATAAATGGCAATGACACTTCCGCTTTCGCCCACCTCGGACACGCACCCCGCGTCGCCTACTTCGAACGGCAATACCGCCGGTGGCGGTGGGAATGCGAATCCGAGCACTGCCTCTCACAATAATAATCACGGCACTATCAACAATAACAACAACAAGAATGATCCACAATCGCAATCGCAATCCCCTACGTCGTCCTCTGGGGGTACTGCCGCCAACATGGCGGCGGCGCAAGGCACCAACGCGGCGTCGAACAACAACAATGCTGCCAACGCGATGAAGCGAAAGCCTAGCCGACGTGCGAACACGGCTGAACGCCGTGCGACGCATAATGCTGTGGAGAGGCAGCGTCGGGAAACATTGAACGGCAGATTCCTGGTGCGTTTCTTCTTTCTTTTCTCTACATCAATCGAAAACACACCCATGCTCACTTACATCCCACTTTCGCCAAAAAAAAAACAGGACCTAGCAGCCCTCCTCCCAAACCTGACCCAAATCCGGCGCCCTTCCAAATCTTCCATCGTCAACAGCAGCATCGCACACGTCCACGCGTCGCGGCGACATCGCCTGCTCGCTGCTCGCGAGCTGCGGATCTTGAAACACGAAGCGGACGCGCTGAGGCGGGAGATCAACGAATGGCGGGATCGGGCGGGTGTGCCGAGGGTCGAGGAGCCGGGGAGGGGAGAAGGGTTTGGGATGGTGATTAGTGGGGAGATGGAGGTGCTTATCGTTGGTGGCGAGGAGGAAGAGGAGGATGGGGATGAGTTTGGTGTGGGCCCGATGACTGGGCAGCCACAGCAGCAGTATGGAGGAGGGTATGGAGGGATGGATATGGAGGATGAGGATGGCGGTGTTCAGCTTGGGTATGCGAGTGTTCCGCCGCCACCGCAGGTGTTGCCTTCGTCAGTGTTGGCGCAGATGCAACAGCAACAGCAGCAGCATCATGCCCAGCAGCAACAGCAGCAAGCGATGGCGCATCATCAAATGCACCACCCGCAGCAACAACATCACCAGATGAGCTTTGCGAACGGGAACGCCCATGCTGGGAACCCGTTCGCGCATAATCTCCCTCCGCCGCCGCCAAGTTCGGGCGGTGGAGTGATGAGCAGTCGCCCTGGGACCGGTGGGTACGATGCGGGGTATTTTGGGTATTCGCAGGTAAATATTCATTTATTCGTTTCTTTCGCTCTTTGCTAACTTTACTCGTCATCTTAGGCGGGCTTTTCGCCACAAGGCCAACCATACCACACCAACGCAAACGGCAACCCCAACGCAAACGGTGCCAACCACTTGTTCACACCGCCAGCGACAGCACACGGGTTACCCCCAGCCGCCACGTCTTCCTCCATGCCGATTTCGATTCCGCACCATAACGCGGGTACGGGCCGCTCGTCGGCGTCGAATACGTCTAATTCTGGGTCGCCTGTTGGGGGCCACTCTGTGAACTCTGCTAATGGGGGTTCTCCGACCCCGAGCCTGAATCCGAACTTGAACGCCAATTTGGGGTTGACGTTGAACACAGCGGCGCTTGAACTGGATGATCATGGGTCGCCTGTTGCACATGGGTCGCCAGGGTCGACGACGAGCGGTGGTGGTCAGACGCAGCCGCCGCCGGCGAGCGCGACGTCCAGTGGGTGGTCGCCTGTGTCTGTCCCTGCTGGGATGGGAAGGGCGAGGAGTGGGTCGAGTGGTGGGAGTCCGGCGTATGAGCTGCATCACCAACAACAACATCAGCAGCAGCAGCAGTTTCACCATGGACATGGGCACCACGCCAATGGGAATGAGTACGTCCCGAGAAGGGGTAGTTTGATGGCTGAGGGGTATTTGATGGGTATGGGCGGAATGGGTGGGATGAACGGGTTAGGACATGTTGGCGGGAACGGGATGGGCGGGATGAGTGCGATGGCGGGTCATGTAGGCGGGAATGGGGCGAATGGGATGATGATGATGATGATGTGAAGAAAGAATCGTTCATGGAATTCTTTTTCTTTCTTTTTTCTTTCTTTATCGTCGTCGTCGTCCCCCTTTGAACATTCGCTCTTTTTTTTTGTTCTCTCTCGTCTTCGGATTTCGTCTTTCTCGCTCTTCGTGTTTTCTCGTCGTCTTTCAAGTTACTCGTTTATACCTTTTTTTCTAATTCGGACAGGTTTTTGTCCCCCTTTATATCCTATCCTTTGCCCATCTCGACTCAGCTCGACTCGACACCACCCACTCTATCTATGTACCTCACCCCCCAACTGTACCTACCATACTTGTCGCTATATCATCCCACCACCTACAAACTCTTTCTGGATTTTATCCTCCTTGTTTTATCTAGCCCAGCTGTATCTCCAACACCCCTCGCACGCACTGCACATCCCTAAACCTACTTAACCTTATTGCACCGCCCCGCACGTATCTATATGTCGTTTTCTCGTATCTAGCATGCGTTGTGTTTTTTTTTTGTTCGACAAGCACCACCGACCGGTACAACTATATCTCGCCTTGCCAGTTCCCGACGTTTCCATTCCCTGCTACATATCTGCTATACATGGCATTCGGTGATTTTCACCCACCTACATGTCGGTTATTCGCCCCCCACCTACACCGCCGCATCACACCCTTTCCACGCAAATCGTCATCGCCAATTTCCCACTCCGGCTACCGGTTATCGGCTACTTTGTGACCGGCGTTGTTTTTTTTTTATCATATGTCACTTTTTTGTCTCGTTTGTTGCTTGATGGAGGAGGAGAAGGCAAAATAAAGCATTTACCCCAACCCGGCAACCCCAATGGTTATTGTTGTGTATGTATAGGTATTTATTCACGATTGGCGATTGGCGAGGCCGCATCAGCAATCTGCCTCGCATCTGCCTCGCATCTGCATGCATCAGATCTCATCATTTTTTTCCGTCAAGATGTGTCAAAGAAATGGCATTTGGTGGAAGGGTTGATGACTTTTGCTTATCAAGGAGAGCTTAGCAGACGCGGCGCTTTATCACCTACCCCCCCCCTAGATAATGCTCCGGTCGTGGTTTTTCATCTCCGTGGTGTTCGTGTTGGGTCGTGCGAGCGAAGCGAGCCTGAGGTACCGAGGTCGCCGATGGGCAGATATGCTATTGTTAGCCTCTTGCGATAACGAGATGGGTTGTGTTAACGGCTAACGCGTGATGGTTAGCCTCTCCCTGCCTTCGCTCTCCGTTCCCTATCGCTTTCATCGACCTCTTGTCTGTATGGAAAGCGAGGGATACCCCACGTTCCCTTTTTCGGTTTGCAAGTTTTTATCTTTAATTGTTGATTTTGTTCAAGTTGTGCTTATCTGGCTTTTGGCCCCCTTCCTTCCTTTTCGTTCTTTTCTTATCGTTCGGCTTTCCCACCCACCTGCCTTGCCTCACGCACCCCCTCTCCACCGTTCCCGCGGACAAGGCTCGGTTAACCTCCGTCGCGGGGTTTATCTCACACCTTTAAAAAATGGTATTGCTTGTTTGTTGTATTGTTTCTTTGGTGTTTGTAATCGACGCATTATACAGAGTCTACTAGTATACAGTATACCGATAGCGACTAAAAACCTCTGTATTCATCTTTACTTATGTAGATTGATTTATCTGATTCTGTCTGTCTGATAAGTTTTGCTGCGTTACACAGTATGTTATACATGTAACCCCGTTCTAAGGAGTCTAAGCACGAGAGAACCCAATGTTTCTTCCCGATTCGATTCGATTCCAATTCTTAGTTATCATTTTCTTCCTCCACTTGTTTGCATCCGACCCTCCCCATCCACACCTCCCATTCCGAGATATCTTCTCTCCCGAACTCGGCTTTTAAGGGGAAAATAAAAATATAACATGAATGTGGAAGGACGAGGACAAGGACAACTTCACGTAAACGGGAACTCCCTTGGCAAGGGCTAACACATCAATAATCGGTCGCCGTTTGATTGACGTCACGGTCGTTGTTCCTCCGGGCTTGTCATACCTTCTTATGTCAAAGCGTCCAACTGGCGCCCGCTTGGCCCAAGACATGGCCAAGGACTTAATGCCAAGTCGGGCTTTTTTCCGAACGAGGGTAGTTACCTTACTAAGTAGCCACTCAGTAGCTGTGAACGCCGTTCTTGGCTAGGTGCTGTGTTATTTTGTTCCTCGGGGATTATTATCATCCAAATTTCGTCCTTCTTCTACTAGTACCAAGGTAATGTACATATATAAGTATCAACCCCCAATCATCCAAATTGTCAAGGTTCTTCTAATAGATCGGGGTCAGTACGCGCAGATAAATGGAGATACGTATGTATGTAGTGTAATGATTCCAAAAAGAATAAAATGGGAGGGGGATGCTTAGCGCCTAGTGCCTGGGCGTGAAGATGGTTCAGAAGGGTTTCGTCTGAATAAGGTGCAGGAAACGCAGTGGGACTTTAGAGAGTGCGTGAGCCGCGTGCTGTGAGTTGTACTTCTACCAAAGTTTCTTGGGCGATAAAGGGGGGATTCAATGCACAATATGTGGGTTCGGATCCCAAAGTCCGGACGTCGATTCAAAGAGAGTGTTGGTGTTCGAATTGTCTTCACGAAATGGTTGCAAATCAGATGGTATGATATAGGACTTTGGGAAAATAAAATACGCAAGAACTGTAGAATGAGACTAGAATTATTTGAGTGGTTCCGACCTCGTGGACAGCAGACAATCCCCACTACACCATGCGACGTGACAGCTGGAAACCGAGAGTTTGAAGGAAGAAAGAGATTCGAAAAGGAAACTTACTTTCTCAAAGCTACACTAAGCAGCACCCCCGGTCCACTAGCGTAGGCATCATAATACCCAGGAAGCCCATAAACCCCACAGAGCCTCAGAATCACAACTCCCTTGTGTCCATCCTTGGAAAACTGGAACCAGTCCAGCGGGCTCTCAGAACCTTGTGATGACCCTTTAAAAAATTCGGTTCATCACCATGCGCGGAGCAGCGTCGGCGAGAATGGTCGTTTGTTCTTTCCCCCACATCATTGATAAATCATTTAAATTTTAAAATTCGTGACCAGCCTCTTGGCCAGCCACGCTTCCGAAGTTCGAACGCTCGTGTGGATTTTGGTTTTATGTCCGTGCCAAGTGTGATCGTGATGAGCTTATTTTGTGTAATCCACGCGAGACACAAACGTTGAAATGTTCAGAGTTGGAATTCCAAGAAAGAAGGTACCTTTATCATACGGGAGGATCTGGGGTCGTGTTGTAAATATCTTATGATACTTTGTACACTATATTGACCTCTTGATTTGAATTGTGAGCAGGAGGAGGGTTAGCTAGACCTATAGGTACAGCTTGCATCAGCGAACCGCTCGAATTAGGATCAAAATACGGGTCCAGTTGGAATCCAACAAGGGCTCCTGTTATCGTGTAACACATCTCTTCTTAGTCTCGCCATGAGCCGCGTTCCCCGAACCCAGTTTCCCGATAGCACAGCGGTACGCAAGGTTGAAATGAGGCGGAGGACAAACATGCTCGCCTGGTGCACTGCGTATGCTACTGAGTATATGTGGGTTGATACATAGTTCACTATCTCTTGGATGGGCCAGGAACCATTACCCTGCCCTCAAAATTGAGTAGAAGTACAATGCAATATTGATATCAAACGATCCATGGATTGCAGAGATGATGTACATAGCGGCGGAAGCTTCGGGTACGGTATATAAAAAATCATATCTCAACACCCTTGCATTCTGAATCGTCCGGACGGTTCAAGGGGGCAATACCGAGGTCAATAACACGCAACTGTCAATGAAAGAAGGAAAGCATTGTGCAGTCATCGCGCTTAGCACTGGCAATTGGCGCCGTAGGGGATGGGGATATTACTCCAGTGGCATACATACATTGCTATCGAGATATAACAGGACGAGGGGACGAGGACATTTGTATGGATTCTCGATAGGGCTATCTCCAATTCGCCACTTCGTTGAGGATGGTGGATATGATACATAATCCATGCGAGGTAGAAATGCGTGCTTGTTCAACTTGATTGATTGATCTATCGTGACCCAGAACGTGGCCCGGGGGCGGGATGGCTATATATCGCTCAACAAAAATATGGTTATAAAATTTGGATTTCATCAGGTTTCTAGGATCCTCGAGGATGTAACACAATAGTGAAAATTTTCACGAAAGGTCATCCACTCCAGAAAATGGATCATAAACCCAACCTCCGAACTCCACCCACAAGAGTTGACAACGAAAAATTCCAGCACGGTGAGCGGCCTTGAAGTGAATAAGGGATTGCGCGTCGACGTGTTCCAATTCTTCCTCTCCGTACACTTTGAAGGAAATGCGGCGGATTGAATTTGTGCATTCCGGCCTCTCTGGAGTAGTGCGTAAATTTGGACTGCGGTCCAAGGTGACGGCGCTGACAAAGCTTGCAAGGCAGCTCCACGAAAATCCTTTATATCCCAGGAACTCCAGTGACTCGAGGCGAGGAAGCAGCCTCTCGGTATGAGTGAATTCACTGGGACGGATCGGAGTGAGCCTTCGGAGTAACATGTTCGACATAAGAGCGTCGTTCAGACGCTCACTTTCAGACTCCTCCTGCAATTTGAAATGGGTGATCGTAGGTAAGTCGGAGAGAATGGAAATAAGATCCTCTGGCGTGCCGTTCTGGAGGTCTCCACAAAGGTCAAAGTGAGTAAGTTGACAATGAGAGCAGATGGAATGGCGCTATTGGGAAATAAAGCGCTGCTCTCGGAATAATATCCAAACTTTTCCAAGGAGGGAAATGTAGCAAGATTGAGCATGGTCACCACCTCTGGGGGAACCTTCGGATCAGTGTCCAAATACAATTCCCTCAGCGCAGAATGTGTGAAGGGACTAATTCGTGTACATTGTTGATATCCGGTGAGGCGCAACCTAAATGAGGCCAACCTTTCAGCAAGTCGAAGAACGTCAAAAAACTCTTCCATCAACCTGAATTCGGCCACAACGGTAGTGAGGCTACTCCAGTCGATGTATATGGAAGAAAGAGGGATGAATAATTGAATGTCCAGGTCCTTCAGCAAGGGTGTATGGGGCAAATGGAAATCCTCATCCTCATCCAAGAAATGGTCAAGTTTGAGAGTTTCGGGGGTTGGGGCGCAGGTTACCTCGCCAAGAAATGTGGTGTACAACCTGGCAGAAATTCCCAGGACGAGCGTGCACCACCGAGGGGAAACGTGTTGCAACTCGTTGAAAAGAGGGATTAATGGACCGCGCCCTGATTCAGCCACATTCCATGCTGGGTAACTCAGCGAGAGATATAGAGGAAGCTGTCGCGATCGAGCTAGCCATTCCTTCGTCAACTCGATTTTCGTCGGTAGTTGTCGTTCGAGAGGATGTGAATGTTAACCGTGTTCCAGAGATGAGGCGTGCTGAAGGCGACCTGCCTCCAGAATTTAGAAACGGCTCCAAGGAGAAGAGGCCCGCCACGTTTAACGACGCGAGATAGAGAGTCGAAGTATGAATTGGCATCTTCGGTGTAAATAGAAAAGATGTGTGAGGATATTTCAAGAGGGAGGTGAGAGAGGGGGTCATGGTGTTGGTTGACGCGCTGTTTCACTTCCGCTTGTATCTTGAGCAACTTGTTCATCTCTTCGAAGTGCTCGTATAGCTTCGCATTGACGGCTTTAAGTTGTACGCAAGGGTCACAAAATCGTCCAAGTGTCGTCGAATCCGAACATCGTTCTGCGGAGTAATCGAGTGGCAGGGCTTTTAAGATGCCTTGGATGAGTTTTTGAAGCTCTTCAGCCGAATGCGAGGCTGACATCTGGAGAATGCCAGAAGTGAGGAATAAATCAAACGTGGTCGCCTGTTGGCGCCCCTCACGTGCACAATGACCAAACATACAAGACGCGTCAAGTACCGCCGTACCCTCTGTTGTGATTCATTTATTGATCTAAACCAGCCGCGAAACCATTACTGACTCGCAACTTGCAGAAATTTCTGCTGCGCTGCGCGGAGATCAGAGGAATAGCGTCCGAGTTGACAACCGTTTGTCCTTTCATGTGAACTTCGATTCACATACTTAAATTATTTCCGAATGTTCGTGGGGATTTTTTATGTCTGTGCCGGGAGTGACCGTGATTTAGTTTCCTTGATCCACACCAGAGAAAATATTGGACACTCACAGGTGAAGGAAGAATATACTATTTTATCACATAAGGGCGGGTCTGGGGTCACGGTGTAAAGGTTTGTACACTTCCTACAGGTGAAGTTATTGACCCCCTAATTTTAATTATGAGCAAGAAGACAGTCTGAAATGCCGATGTAAATCGATCCATAGATTTCAGAGATGATATATAGTAGTACATGGCCGAATGAATACCCTTGCATTCGGTTTAAGTGGGGTAATACTTGGGCCCTGGCTGTTAAATAACGCCCGATTTTCGATGGAAGAAGGAAGCATGGCGCCGAGCACTTGCAATTGGCACGGTGCGTATGCCGTAGCGGCAAATGATACATATATACCCCAATGGCTGCCGAGACAAAACAGGACGAGGACACATCCGATCTCGCTTAGCATTGTGGCTATAATATTTAAGCCATGTGAAATAGAACCGCGTGCTCTTGAACTTGCTGCAGAATGATTCCAAAAAGAATGAAATGATGTGCAGGCGACGCACTGGAACTTTAAAGAGTGCGTGAGCCACGTGCCGCGAGTTCTACTTCCACCAAAGTTTCTCGGGCGATAAAGGGGAGGATTCAATACACAATATGTGGGTTTGGATCCCAACGTCCCAACGTCGATTCAAAGAGAGTTTGAAGTTCGAATTGTCTTCACGAAATGGTTGCGAAACAAATGGTATGATATAGGACTTCGGGAAAATGTAACACGCAAGAACTGTAGAACAAGACTTGAAGGCATATGGTTACTTGGGTGATCCAACCTCGTGGCCAGCAGGCGATCCCACCCCGCCATGCGACGTGACGGCGGGAAACCAAAGAGTTTGAAGGGAGGAAGGAAACCTACTTTCTCAATGCAGCAATGCTACACTAAGGAGTACTCCTATCCACTGGCGTAGACATCATGATACCCAGGAAGCCAATAAACCCCACAGAGCCTCAAAATCACAACCAGCCCGGTGGGCTCTCAGAACCTTGTGGTGACTTTTCAAAAAATTGGGTTCATCATCACGCGCGGAGCGAGAGCGTTCGTTTGTTCTTCCCCCACATCACTGATAAATCATAAAATTTAAAAATTATGACCGGCCTCTTGGCCAGCCACGCTTCTGAAGTTCGAACGCTCGTGTGGATTTTCGTTTATGTCCATGCCAAGTGTGATGGTGATTTGATGGTGATGAGCTTATTTTGTGTAATCCACGCGAGGCACAGATGTTGAAACGTTCAGAGTTGGAATTCCAGGAAAGAAGGTACCTCTATCATCATACGGGCGGATCTGGGGCCGTGTTGTAAATAGTTTATGGTACTTTGTACACTTTTCTAACCTCTTGACTTGAATTGTGAATCGAACAAGAGAGTCAGCTAGGCCTGCCTATAGGTACAGCTTGCATCAGCGAGCCGCTCGAATGAGGATCAAAGTAGGGAATCCAACAAGGCCTCTGTTATCGTGTAACATTTCTCTCCTTAGCCCCTCCATGAGCCGCGTTCCCCGTACCCAGTTTCCCGACAGCAGAGCGATGCACCCTGCTACGCTGCGTATGCTATTAAGACATGGGGCTTGAGACACAGTTCACTATCTCTTAGATTGGCCATGGAACCATTACCCTGCCCCCAAAATTTAGTAGAAGTACAATGAAATACCGATACGATATATCAAACGATCCATGCATTGCAGAGAAGATATATAGTACTATTAGTAGCAGAAGGTGGGGGCTCGGTATATATAGAGCTTATCATAATAGTAACTAGATAACTTTGCAATGTGAATCGTCCGGATGGTTCAAGGAGGCAATATTCAATACCCAGGCCTTCTTTTCAATATCACGCAGTTATCAACGCAAGAAGGACACATCGCGCTTAGCACTGGAAATTGGTGCCGTGCGTCCATAATGTCGGTAGAGGATAAGGATATTACCCCAGTGGCGTATATGGCTGTCGAGACAAAACAAGGCGAGGGCATATGGATGTTCGATCGGACGATCCCACCTTCGTTATCTTGGCTAGGATTGTAACTATAATACGCAAGACAAACGGGGCGGAAACGCGTGCTTGTTGACCTTGATATATCGATCTAGAACGGATGGGGCGGTTATGTATCGTTTGATAAAATTATGATATAAAGTTGGATTTCATCAGAACTTGGAAGGTTTCCAGGATTCTCGAGGATAAGTCATAACAGTGAAGAAATTTACGCAAGGTCGCCGTCCCAAGGAAATGGATCAATAATCCCACCTACGAGATCACCCCTCAAGACTTGACAATGAAAAATTCCAGCCCGGTGAGCGCCCTGGAAGTGACCGAGGGATTGCGTGTCGATGCGTTCCATTTCTTCCTCTGCATAAACTTCGAAGGAAATGCGGCGGATTGAATTTGTGCATTCCGGCCTCGCTGGAGTAGTGCGTAGATTTGGATCGCCATCATAGTTGGCGGTGCTGACCAAGTCCGCAAGGAAGCTCCACGAAAATGCTTTATACCCCAGGAACTCCAGTGACTCGAGGCGAGGAAGCAGTCTGTCGATGTGAATGAATTCATTGGGACGGATTATTGGAGTAAGCCTTTGGAGCAATACGTTGGACATAAGAGGGTCGTCCTGACGCCGACTATAGGAGTCCTGCAATTTGAAATGCGTGAGCGTAGGTAAGTCGGAGAGAATGGAAATGAGATCGTCCGTCGTGCCTTTCCGGAGGTCTCCGCGAAGGTCAAAATGGGTGAGTCGACAACGAGAACGATTGAAAATAGTTGGAATGGCGCCATTGGGAAATAAAGTCCTACCCCCGGAATCATATCCAAACCGTTCCAAGGAGGGAAATGTCACAAAATCAAGCATGGTTACCACATCTGAAGCGTCCATCCGCGACTCACTTGTATTCAAATATAATTCCCTCAAAGAAAGGTGCGTGATGGGAGGGGTTGGCAGAGGATATTCACGATGTCCAATAAGGCCACGCAACCTAAAAGATTCTAACTCTTCAGAAAGTTGAAGAATGTCAAAATATTCGCCCAGCAGGATTTTATTGGCCTCAACGGTAGTGAGGTTGCTCCAGTCGATGGATATGGAAGAAAAAGGGATGGATACTTGAATGTCCAGGTGCTTCAACAATGGCGTATGGGGCAAATGGAAATGTCCGTCATCATCCGACTCCTCAACGAGTTTGAAAGTTTCGAGGTTTGGGGCACAGGTTACCTCGCCAAGAAATGTGGTGTACAACCTGGCAGAAATTCCCAGGACGAGCGTGCACCACCGAGGGGAAACGTGTTGCAACTCGTGGAAAAGAGGGGCTAATCGATAGAGCCCTGATTCAACCACATTCCATGTTGGGTAACCCAGGGAGAGATGTAGAGGAAGCTGTCGCGATCGAGCTAGCCATTCTTTCGTCAACTCGACTTTCGTCCGTAGGTTGCCGTTCGAGAGGATGTGAATGTTAATCGTGTTCCAGAGATGAGGCGTGCTAAAGGCGACCTGCCTCCAGAATTGAGAAACGGCTCCAAGAAGGAGAGGCCCACTATGTTGAACGATGAGAGATTGAGGGTCGAAGTCTGAATTGACATCTTTGGTGTAAATAGAAAAGATGTGTGAGGATATTTCAACAGGGAGGTGAGATAGGGGATCATGATGATGGTTGACACGCTGTTTCACTTCCGTTTGTATCTTGAGCAACTTGTTTATCTCCTCGAAGTACGCGCATAGCTTCGCATTGACGGCTTTAAGTTGCATGCAAGGGTCACAAAATCGCCCAGGTGTCGTCGAATCCGAACATCGTTCTGCGGAATTATCGAGTGGCAGGGATATTAAGATGCCTTGGATGAGTTTTTGAAGCTCTTCAGCCGAATGTGAGGCTGACATCTGGAGAATGCCAGAAGTGAGGAATAAATTAAACTGTCGGCACCCCTCACGTGCACAATGACCAAACAAACAAGACGCGTCAATTGCTGTAAGTAGCCTCTGAGTCTTTTGTGTTGCTTTTGTGATTCATTTATTCATCTAAACCAGCCGCGAAACCATTACTGACTCGAAACTTGCAGAAATTTCTGCTGCGCTGCGCTGAGATCAGAGGAATAGCGTCAGAGTTGACAACCGTTTGTCGTTTATTAATAATGTGAACTTCGATTTGCATACTTAAATTATTTCCGAATGCTCGTGTAGAAAGTGTTTTATGTCTGGACTTTGTGCCAGGAGTGACTGTGATTTAGTTGCCTTATTCCACACCAGAGAAAATATTGAACACTCACAGGTTGAAGGAAGAATATACTATTTTATCATATAAGGGCGGGTCTGGGGCCACGGTGTAAATGGTTTGTACACTTCCTACAGGTGTTATTGACCCCCTAACTTCAATTATGAGCAAGAAGAGAATCTGAAATGCCGATGGAAATCGATCCATGGATTTTAGAGATGATATATAGTATTACAAACCTTACCATGGCCAAATGAATACCCTTGCATTCGGTTCAAGTGGGGTAACTACCTGGGCCTTCTGTTCAATAACGCCCAATCATCGATGGAAGAAGGAAGCATGGCGATTAGCACTTGCAATTGGCACCGTGTGTGTGCCGTAGCGGTAGATGAGATATATACCCCAGGGGGGTGGCTGCCGAGACAAAACAGGATGAGGACATATGGATTTTCGATCGGAAAATCTCAACTCGCTATCTCACTTAGCACTGTGGCTATAATATATAATCCATGCGAAGTAGAAACGCGTACTTTTCCATCGTCCTCCAGAACGGGTCGGGATGGCTCTCGTTTATATAAAAACATGGTGTACAAATTGGATTCCATCAGGACTTGGAACGTTCTGTCGAACGTCTATGAACTTGATGTGCACTATCCCCGCTTCCCTTCTTACAACATTCACAACCATCTATATCAGCACAACGGTGGTGTAAATGTCTATTTAAAATAAGCCATCACCTTCCTACTCCAAGATTTCACAAATTTGGAGCGTTCCCAGGAGATTTTTGGATTGACCCCTCCAGGTAAGGAAATTCATTGACAATGATCACTGGCTGGGTTTGCGAAGCTTGTGTTCTCAAAATAGATCTGCGGTTAGATACGGGGTTTAATTAGGCTCAATTAAATCCCCTCTCCGTCCACAAGTGGACGATCTTGGTATGAGACTAAGGGTTTAATGGCAAATGGCTCTATCCCGAGGCTATACGCCATTAAGACATTCTGGCACCTTGTAGTACATAGCCTCATCATTGGAAGAATGAGGTTCTTGAGGTGGCTACAATTCTCGTACTCGGTGCCAAAAGACATGCTTGGCGGTTCCCAAAAGCCCGCGGAAACCAGTCACTATCTCCACCCGATGATCAAAGAATTTCTTTTGTTCTAGCAGACATAAACCGTTAAATGGGAACCATTGTTCCAGGAGAGTTGCTCCCTGGAAGGGAAATGACACGCTTGGCTTAAGCATGGTATCGCGCCTTCCAGTACTTGGGTGAACGGAATACCAAGCACATTGCAGGCAGTTTCCGAAATACATATTTTCTTGGGAGGATACTTATAGTTGATATTTCTGTATTCTCTGACCAATCGTCGGCAATACCTTCATTCCCCTTCTTTGAAAACCCTCCAGCACTCACTATTTCACTACTTCGCAATGAAGAGAAGCCCTCGATGTGTATTTTTGAATAAGGAAGCTTTGGGCAGGCCTAGGGATGGACAACCATCGCATTTATGTCATCAGCGCTCAGCTTTCATTAGTCCTCGTCAGTTTCGACAATAATCCATCGGGCTGAAATCTTCATGTCGTTCCTACGGAATCTATTCTTGGTATCTAGGAGGCCATCCGAAGGATTTTTCTACAGAATCCGACTTCCTGTTTAATTCGCCCGTCCAAAGACTGTAAGGTACTCGACGCAAGTTCGCACTATCAAGCTTCCAAGCTCAGAGCCAAGTGGTCACAACCAGGGTGCGCAGGCAACAGGCTTCCAATTTTAAAGGTAGCCAGCGCTTAAATGGGAAATGTGTCATATAGGATTGGTGTCTAACAGGGGGCCCGAATTCACAAGACATGAATATCATTGGCAGGTGCCGTACCAAAATTCAGTGACGAGATGATCCTCAACGATGTTTCTTCAGGGCTACATAGCATCATCCGACTGTTGAGTAGAACAAGCATCGAGTTGGCGTAAACCTTTCCAATGACGGCCATAGGGACTTGGTAGAAGTGCGGGTTGTGTGGCGAAATGATTATCGCAAAGCACACGATCCCAATGACAGCTGATATGCCATATCATTTAGGTTCCATTCCCATAAATCAAGGACCGAGAAATTGTGCACCTGTCAAAGACTCCGTTTCTATCGTCAGGCGGATAATTTTCTTTAGAATTATTCTAGTTTGTTTGATTGTATGATCATATCGCGCAAGCTGCCATCGTGAACCGCGAAAGAGATGTGATTTCCTTCCAAAAGCAAGACAGAGAAAGTGAGTGAAACCTACATAATAGGTCATGCACACGGCAATAATGATATCGCAAAGGGCACTCCCAACGGTCCATATCTGAGAGGTGTTGTCATTAGATAATTGGGAGCATACTTGGTGGTAATTCATACACCAACGCTGATGTTCGCGAAAACCACTATATCCGGAGTGTTGAGCACAGAGTAATATTTCCTCTGCGCCGCTTGAACCCCAACTGCGATCCCACCGCCAAGTTGAATGAATGAGAGCTGTGCATGGTGCGACATTTTTCAGATATTGGGTATCCTATAATTCTTTCGAAAACTCACAATGAGAATTACTCCCGCGACTTTCTTCGATTCTGCCAACATACTGATCCGATGTGCATAGAATCCCTGGACAAAGAAAGTATCTCGGTGGGATATTAGAACCCCAACCACCCATTCCCTTTGCAAGAGAACTCACTGATTGATGTGAGGATTGGAACACTTAACCATAACGTCTCTACTTGATCTAAGACTTCAACATCTCCAAACCTGGTAACAAATTTCCGGAACAATGCGTCGACGACGAGAACGGATTGTACGAATTCAAGGAAGTATACTCCATATACCAGACACTTTAGGTACGTACGGTCCTTGGGAAATGCAAGATAGTATAGGTCTGTATTTTCATGTCAAGGACCTTCCATTAAATGGCGTGGGGGAGGAATTACTCACAAACTTGAGCTGAAAGTACACCAAGCAATCCAGAGTTCAGAGGGACGACGAGCAACTGAATCAGAGGAATACTTCCAGACGGCGCTTTCAGAATAAACATTTAAATACGCACTGGTGGCCCCGAACTGATGGTTACGAGCAATTAACGCTCCGTCATTCACGATTCAATGACTTGGTTTATAGGACGTACAGCTTGCTGATTTCTTGAGGTGCCACGAAGGGAGAAGAATTTGGGTCCATGAAGGGATTCGTTTGACTATGTCACAAGGCCCAGAACATATGAGCTTGTGCAGAAATCATCCTTTTTATCTTATGCACCTTGGTTCAATGTTATCTCACTATCAGTACCGGTAACGCAGCAAAGAACCCCTTTGGTACGTTCGGTAGGAACAAATGGTCGTGATAGCTTGGCGATGCACAAGACAGCGTTCCAGATTCCAGGGCGTTCCGCGCTGACATCGGGGTACGCAATCATTTCGAAATGGGGTCGTCGGATAAAAGGACTTTGAAAGATGTTGAGGAAATACAAGTGATCCAAATATGTCGCGATGTCAAAGGACAATGTAGAAGTTGAATGACAAAGTCTCCGAAACAGTATGCACTGGTATTTTATATCCGAATCTTCGCAATGGTTCGGACTAGTAGAACGCTTGCGGCAGTGACCATGCATTCGTCCTACTTAGAAAAGGAACCACTTCATTTGTGTTGAAAGCGGGGAACGGATGCCATGAACGTACCATCTTTGATGGTTTTTCGAGACAGCCTTGAATCCAACTCTAAAGCCTTCGCCTTGAAGCTCGCTGCACAACCTTCAAGCTCGCAGTAAGCCCATCCACTTGCTCAGAAAGATTCAACCTCGCTTGAATTTTGGCACTGAATTGACTGAGGAAATCACCGTTCTCAACGTACGATCTGTCAACCACAGCCGTGATTCTCTGCCCATCGAGTCCTTTACGGACACGCACCAGTCACCAGTTCAGTGTTCATTCACCTCATCTGATCCGAGCCAATTTCGTCTGGATTCTGACTCTCTCGGACCTCGGAGACAAAATCATCGATTTGTTGGTTGAAGTGTCTCGCGTTGGAATGGGGCCGATGTCACGGAGATGGTGGTGGATCCGATGATGTCTGTCCTATCTCCGTACATCCAGGTGTAATCTACGTAGTCACGTGCAATGATGTGATAGTGTTCCCCCCTCCCTTTTGGCGGCGTCCTCGTCGCCTTGCGCTTACTCTCTGTGCAATGCCCAGACTAACTACATCTCCTTCCCTTGACTCCTCTTCCTCTTCGTCTTCTTCGCTGTCCGATGTACTGGAACTTGCTTGTTGACTCTGATTCCTTCGTCTGGTTGTCTTCCTCGTCTTCTGTTTCCTCTACTTCCTCCTCTTGGCCCTCCTCTTGCAGCTTCTCCATGTGGGCTTCTTGTAGTGCAGCCGGCTCCGTTCCCTCCCTAGGTTCGAACGCTCTTAGACGCCTTGCGTTGAACTCGCCATCGAGGGGTACACCATCTATCGTTTCGAGCTTGTATGAATTGAGGATCCTCTCTTTTATCCGATGGGGCCCTTTCCACGTTGCCTGGAGTTTCCTCTCCGTGCGTAACGTCTTTGCTAGACCACTGTCAAAGACTTGTACGAGTTGGCCTTTCGTGAAGATGACCTCGCCTGTCCTTGATTTCTTGACCCGCTTGTCAAACGTGGCCTTTCGTCGTATTGCGTGGCGTACTGCTTCGGCGTATCCATCCATTCGCTGCTGTGCTGCATATGTCATGTGTTTGTCCACGTTCTCTGGTGTTAGGATGGACGTGCTGACATCCAGTGGTGTATTTGCGGTGTTTACCACCATTCCCAACAGCAGCTCCTTCGGGGCAAACTTGAGTGCTGGTAGGATCCGCCAGTTGAGGATAAGGATTGCTTTGTCGAAGTGGTCTGGCCACGTTTTTGGTAGGTCCTCCCACACCATCGATTGCCAGCCATCTTCCCCCACTTCCGGTGCACATAATCGAGCGAGAACATACAGCAACAGCCTATTCGTTCCTTCTACTAGGCCATTGACCCATGGTGAGTACGCCGCGACAACATGGTGCTTTATCCCCCACTCATCGCAGAAGTCCTTGACCTCCTTGTTTTTGAAGTGGCTTCCACCGTCTGACATGAAGGTCTCCGGCGGTGCAAAATCGTGGCATATCCGATCCACTGTCTTTTTGGTGGTTTTCGCGCTTCCTGCCGTCTTCAGCTTTTCCCCCCAGACGTGCTGTGAGAACACATCCAAATAAACACCCGCCGTTTGGTAGCCTCCTTTTCCTACTGGAAGTGATAGGTAGTCACCTACTAGGAGTTCGAAGGGGTGTCGACGAGTGATGGGTTGTAGTAGTGCATTTAGGTGGGTTCCGCCAAAGGCTTTGCATCTTGGACAGCTCATGATGGCTTTGACAATTGATTGGTCGAGTTTCGGGCTGTGGATTTTGTCTGACAATGCAATTTTGATGCCGTCTCGATGCCAGTGTCCCCCTGCTCATGTTCTCTCTTCGCCATCTCAATTGCCTCCTCCTGTGTTATGCACTCCCTCCTCGCCTTCGCTCGTGCCTTGGTACCTCCTCCCACATGCCACAGCTTCCCTTCCTCTATCATATACTCCGATGCCCGATGCTGCGCCCTCTTCTTCTCCCTCACCATCGCTTCCCCATTGATCAGCTCCAACGCTTCCACCACTGTCCGGAACAAAGGCTCGCTTGCAAACCGGGTTGTCAAGTCTTCCGTTTCCTTTGATACCGCCACTTGGTGTATACCCAAGACGAGGCCCTCCGATTCCTCCCAGTCTGGTGACACCGTCCAAGTACTACCATCGGTATCATTGTGTGGTTGTTCTTTGTGTTGCCTGCTGAGGCCGTCAGCAATGTTTGTCACTCCAGGTACATGCCGTACATCCACGATGTTGTGGGCGAGTACTCCGTCTTGCCAACGTGCATGAGTCGCTGTTAACTTGTCGCTGAGGAGGATGTCCCGCAATGCCTGGCAGTCTGTCTCCACTTCTACCGGGTACCCATAAATGATGTCGGAGAATTTGTCCAACGCGAACTTTAGGGCTGCAAATTCGAGAAGAAAGGGTTTATAACGTGATTCCGCCTCGGACGTTCTCTTCGATGCGAATGCTATGGGGTTGAGGCGTCGTACCACCTTGCCTCCGGGGAGCGTTGAGGTGATCTTCAACCTTTCCACCGATACTAAAATGAGTGTGGTTTGATTGGTAGGGAGTAAAGGTCTGACGAAACTGGAATTCCTCGACTCAAGCTTCACATTTTGCAAAGGGAATAGTGTTCATCTTCTGTTCAACCATTGGCCGGTCAGAAAAAATCATAGGAATGTCTCATTACACTGTCTCCACTGGATTTTCACAGTGTGGAAATTGTACTATACGTTCAAGTTGATTGGTTGGTACTTTCTTATGATGTCGAACAGTTTATCTAAAATGGGTGTCAATGAATTAATGGCACATTGTAAGATGGACACCTGAACGAGCGCGTTACGCCTGAGTGGGGACTCTATTTCGGACATAGCAGCGCAAAGACTCATATTACTTATGTGTATCTAAACGGCCAAGTCCATAGTTACCATTAGTGGGTGAGGCTCCCAGCTCAGAACCCGATTTCGTGCAACGCGGCACCTTTACAAATTTACCACCAACATAGTCGTCGTACAATTTGTGGAACGAACCAAGTTTATTTCCACGACATGGCTCCATCTTCAGCTTTGTTGGATTCCATCACAACGACTTCCTCTGCGCCTTCTTCAGGCCTCCGCAATTCCAACGAGAACGTGAATGGACGAGGACGAATGACCAAACCTCCAATAAAAACCTCCGTAGAAGGTATAACCGGCTTTTCATCTGAATCTTTCAGAGGGTTGATGTCAAAAGCCCAAAGAATGCGGGTGATGACTATGAACAAAGAATTCATGGCGATATGCATCCCAGGACAGATGCGGCGCCCGAATCCGAAAAAAAACGTTGAACCTGGTTGAGAGATAGCCTGCTCCAAGTTGAGATAACGTTCAGGCCTGAAAGTATCAGGACAAGGGAACATCTATTTGTCGGAGTTCCGTGAGTATTTCACCGCCTTGCTCAGCGATGGAACTCCTACTGTTTCGTCCTTACTCATCGAGCTTGAGGAGCAAAAAAAATAATCAGTGTTGGAGTTTCGTAATGAGAGCTGTAAACCCACTAAATGTTCCCAATAATCGCGCTTCCTTTGGGAATATGCATCCCTTCGTAAACATCGTCAGAAATGACGCTATGAGGAACACCCATCGGGGCAATGGGTCGCCATCTTGAATGAAAAGACTTCAGTAACAGTGTGGCCAATCTGTAGAAAGGAATGAATTTCGCGAACCTCATTGTCTCCTTGATCATCGCCCGAACGTAAGGAAGGGCGTCTGCATCTTCGAATTCAGGAAGACGGTTTGAGGCCACTACAGAATTGATTTCAGCTTGAGCTTTCTTCATGACTTCAGGGTAGTGTAGCATCGCCACTGGTAGTGGAAGAGCCCGAGACGGACGTCAGCTCGGGAACCTAAAAACAAGGAACAAAGAAGAACTGACAAAAGAATACATCCAACGTTGCCAGAGTCTGAAGATGACCGAAATTTCAGCTGATAAGAAACCTGAAATAAATGGAATATTTACCGTGCCTACACCAGCAGCGAACGGAGCAGAAACGGCGAATGCGATTTCGGTGTCATTGAGACCAAAATCAGCCTGTTTTCCCAATGCAGTTCGCGCAATGGAGGGTCGAGCAAGGCCCAACTCCATTTGTCGCTTAACATCCTCGATGAGTGACATGTAAAGCTTAGTGTCTCGTGCATGCTGAGCTTCGGGTTCGGGTCGAAACCATTGGAGGAAGCGCTAGACAAAAGACTGAGCCTGGGGTAAACGAGATAATTAAAAACTTGTAAGTACAGGGAGTTTGAGAAGGATTGGATACTAGGGAATATCCGTGTCAGACTTGAGACTGCGATAAGAGGTGTAAAGGGAACATACAGATTCAACGATATATTGCCCTGGCGTGCTAAGGTTATTTTTAACCATCAATCTCGTAGACTGGGGGATTGGACGGTGTACCTCATCCTGTGGAAAAATAAAGAAGTGAATTTAGCCGATTACACCATTAAAACGAGAAATCCACCTAATAAAACCTATTCGTAACCTCGGCTTTAACAGACTGGCATGACCTGATCATAAAATTAACGCACATTCGTCCGTTTTTTGATTGGCAATAACAACAGGATCATCAAGTGATGAGATTCTTTGACCATAACCGACGGATAGCACGATAGATATGGCGAACCTGGCAGACCATCAAGCTTTGATAACAGCGCGAAAAAGGAAAATATCAGTTACCTGCGAAGATGAGATGCGTATTTCGTAGGGTCCTTCTCCAGCAAGAGGTCGAGGAGAAGAATCCTGGATTCAATGGACTGCAAATATTTGTAGTTTTGAGATGCCTCAATTCCCATCCCTGCGTGCATGAGCTAGAAGGTAGAAGTAAGTGCATTCAGCGCGAAAACACATTAAAAATGACATACTGCTCTCCAGTTCCTCCATCTCGTACCATACGGCATTCCTAACCCTCGCATTCCTTTAGATAATAATTCTCCTCTGATATAAATGAGTTCCCAAACAACAGCGTTGGAAAGGTGGCACCAACGCCATAATATTCCGAGGTCGGCTTGAATAGATACTGCCACGTTTGTCGAGGAGCTCATTTGCGGCCTTCATCGTTCCCAAAACTAAGAAATCAATACGTAAGATGAAATCCACGCGTTCTGCGGAGTATTTACCAATGACTGGAGTGAATCCTTGATAGAATGACAAGACTGGACCTGGTAAAAGGTGTTAATCTTACCAGGATGAGTTAAGAACCAACGGACACACCAAATTGCTTTTGCAACGCAGTGAATAACTTCCAAGGTGGAAGATTCGAACCTACCTTGCGGCCACCAAACAACTTTAGCGGAGGGCCAGGGGGAAGCCGCTTAAATGCAGCCCATTTCCTGGTAGAGTAAACAAAACACAAAAAGACAGCCCCGAAGATGCACAGCGCAGTGATCACGAAGTTCCCCATGATGAAGGAGGAATGTCAACCTTGAATAATATGGGTTGCGGGCGGGTAGTTTAGGAGCGGGCCGGCAATGAGAGGCCGCTCGTGAATAAGTAAATATAGATCTTGACCGGTACCAGGGCGAAGAGCGGCTGATGGGGTTGGCGGATAAGCCCCGGTCCTCCTGTGCTCTATCTCATCTTCCGATAGTCCGGGGATGGCTGACTGGGTTGAAAAATCGATATATCGACTCAACAGTGGATCGCTGATGATCTGAAAGTGGTGAGAGTCAAACGCAAACCATCACGGTTATCAAGCGGAGGAAATATGTAGTCCGTTTCCGGAAGGGGGATCAAATTACTAAATCCCGGTATCCTGATCACATTCAGTCCGTGTCATCATTGGATTTCTTATCTCTGCTTT
>Ga0307517_10004058_pt1 | contig 22626 bp, 31 predicted proteins | sample 23_EM_MG_FD_194515 | JGI IMG/M metagenome (GOLD analysis project Ga0307517, IMG submission 194515) | Populus trichocarpa ectomycorrhiza microbial communities from riparian zone in the Pacific Northwest, United States - 23_EM | ecosystem: Host-associated > Plants > Roots > Unclassified | place... | reverse complement strand
TCGACTAATATGAACTCAGACCTGGGCCGACATGGGCATGACAGGCTGCTGTTGCGGTGGGGTGTACACCTGAGGGGGGTACGCCTGTTGTTGTTGCGGAGGTGGGGTATACACTTGCGAGGGGTACGCCTGTTGTGGGGATGCCTGTCCGGAATATTGTTGAGGTACGGGAGTTGCCAGTTGTTCGGGGTATTGTTGAGGGACGGGAGTTGGTACTTGTTGGGGATATTGTTGAGGAATGACTGGACTTCCAAGTTTGGCTTCTGTCGTGGCAGTCCCTGGGGCTGAATAATCGACGTCGGTGACGCAGCTGGACCAGATGGCGGAGTTTCCACGGTTGGCTTGCATAATAGCGAGGGTGAGAAGGAAGATGTCCAGCACCATAACTGAAAGACCATGGTAAATTGGGTTATATGAAAAAAAAGATAGAGATACGCACGCATTAGCCAGTTGAGGAAAGAAAATGCCGCCATGGCTTGAGTTTCCATGCAGGCAGATTCATATCCACCGTCTGCCCAAGGTTTGTCATTAATAGAAGGCATCAATAGTGGACCCATCACGTACAATAGAGGCCAATAGTGGAGCAATAATTGATCCAAGGAATGTTTCCGATAGTGCCACCAACAGCAAGCCATAAGATCCAGAGTAAACCTAACGAGATAGGCAACCGCGGCTTAGGAGGCCGAATGCGTATGAAAGGAACAAGGAAAATACTTACCAAAGTAACTGAGTTCGACAATTATCATTGAAGGGAAAGCCCCCTTGCGGTTAATGGAGAGGAAGATCCTGCACAGCTGTGAGTTATTTGCCACGTGTGTCCCAAAAAAAAGTACGCACATAACAGGGACGGTGAGGAGGGTAAGGACAGCTATCGCTATTGCGAACGCAGCATAAACAAAGTATCCCCTGAGCGAGGTGGTCGTGAAATTTGTCACCAACGCCCCCATAATGAGCACGAGCGCGGAGAAAAAGGAGACCATTACTGGAGACAGCGAAATGTAAACATCAGAAAAAAAAGTCGTATCGGACGTTGAGAAAGACAACTGACTGAGTATGACAACACGAACGAGCCCGAAAAGCTTGGTCAAGTCCATTTTCAAAAGATTGTTTTCAGAGACGACGGCAGGGACGGTCAGAAAGGAAGGAGCTAAAGGGCAATGAAGGTCGCCCTTGAACGACTTTATATGGATGGCCAGTTCCGAGGCGCAAAGGGGTGACAGGTGTCATCCGTGTGAAATTCATTCATTTGATATCTTGAATCCGCAACCTTGAACCGCGTTGCTATGGGTATCTTGTCACTTGAGGACACTGCCAAGTACATTCTGTGTCGCTTGTGAATAAAATTTTTACAACTGCGAGTCGCGGGCAATATCCAGCATTTTTACTCGATATTTCGAAAGCCGAAAACGTGCTAGCTGATCAGGTCAAGTGCTCATCAAAATGATTTCGGTCGATGGTTGTCGAGTCGGTACCGTTGTTCAACTTTCAATTTGAATTAGGAAAACTTTTGCGCCTGTCTTGGTACAACCGTGTCCAAAATGTCATGGTCGATCGATCGAATGGTGTGGGTTCATGGTGGTGGCGCCGGATCGTCGTGGTCTTAGAGCGATGGCCGAACCAGGCCGAAGTACGCACGAACCTGCACAAACGAATTAACCCGGGGTGTTATTGATGTCCTCTCGAAAGAGGCAACAACAAGGGTCATCTGCTGGCCCGGGATTCAAGCTCAATCGCTTAAAGTCCATGGTAACTCACCAACTAGACACGGGTAACCCAGCACACTGAAATATTAGTACGTTGTTGGACAACGCCCTAACATACCATTTTAGGCTTTGTTCCGAAAAAGGGTCGAGTACTCCTTGTTGCAAACAATGTCCATGTTGAAAGAACATAGCTATAGCATGACAAATTTAAGTTATTTAATGTTTCATCTCTTGAGGGTATATGTACCGCCGCTAAAACAACTCCTACATTAGTCATTGCTACCTATTAACATGTTGGTGATAAAGTCTCACCTGAGCCCCGCGTTGCAACGACGATAATAGTATCAGCCCAACCAACCGCCAACTTCGTGATCAAACGGAACAACTTCAGGCAGATGTTCCACGACCGGGTCTTCTCGGCCTGCGTTCGGCCAAGGGTTGAACCAGTCCAACAGTATCGACTGGCGTGACGGAACATGATCCCCACTTGATGCTTCTGGCTCGACTGTTGCGAAATCCAAGCGCGGATAACGGGCTGTCAGCCGATGGGCAAGAAGATGGCACATGAAGAAGAGGAGGAGAAAGGCGCAGATAATGGAGCGTACACGCAAATTTGGGGAGTACGGAGGCTTATATGATTGAATACGTTCTCGGAAGCCTTGTTTGGGAGGAGACGGGATGAAGGCCAACGAGAAGTTGTGTGAGGAAGAGGGAGAGCATGGGGTGACAATGATAGTCGGTAAGGGTGATTTCCCTGCCACTTCCATGATAGAGAGATCTGTTTCGAATAAATTTGTCAGCCAGTGTAGAGAATGAGAATGCTTTACACACCCAATGGAGCGGGAACAAGTATTTGGTCCTTCCACTGGGGTAGACGATGTAAACGGGGAGGTACTAAACATCCATAATTAACAAAATCGCATATCTGTCAGTTTCAGGGCTTACCTGGTCGAGACATATAGAACCGCTTGAACTACAGTGTGTTGAATATATCTTGGCGAGGTAAGGCAACGACAATAACGAATTACGAAATTGAAAGAGTTCAAACGAGTGTGGTGCAGCTGGAGGGCTGAGGAAGGAAGGAAGGAAGGAAGATGGTTATGGGAACTAACAAACATATGTATAACTCACAAACATCATATGGCGAAATTTGTGACAACCCAATATTAGTACAACACATCAATGAAACTCCCATATTACTCAGATTACTCTGGCTATGTGAATCAAAATTCACTGCAAATCGCCAAAATATACCGAAATGCCACAATAGGAACGTGGAGGTACGATGACGAATGGACAACTTGAACCTGTAATTGTGTTGCCAACTCGGTACTAGTAGCATCTCGACTACCATCTATTCAAGCTGTTAGGTCCTCCGACTCGGATGCCTTACCGTCGAGGACGACAATTACTCGCGATTCTCTAAGCTTGTGCCCTCATTTTCGTCATGATATTAGTCTCGTTCATGCACTTCTTGTAGGACTCTAGAATTTTTTTTTCTCAAAGACATTCCAACATCTGCCTTGAAGTTCAAAATATCTATCGGCGTATCCTTCGTCACGGACTTTGTGGACCTATCATCCTGACTGGATTGTTCTTTTTTCCCATTGCACCAATCCATTTTATGGCACTAACCATTCTCCCCGCCTTAGAAAATTCACAAGTCACGACTGACTTGCAGAAGCTTTTTTCTTTCTCTTTGCGCTGCGCACCTCGATCATGAGTAGAGAAAACGACAAACAGATGGATCAATATCTGGCGGTCTTTCCTGTAACACTGGTAGCTTCTTTATAGACCCACCAGTGAACTTTTCTAAGCATCCGCTCTTACCCTGCTGGGCGACGGGTAAATGACCGAGACGACATGTAGGGGATGTTGCTCGGGAGTCGCTGCAAGACGTGAGTTGAGGCTTATCCGAGTTTTTCCATATTTTTAATGCTGAAAGACAGTCACTGGCGATATATTATCAATCGGGTTCAACATAAATAACAAGAAGGGAGAACGAGGCTAAAGAAAGTGGACAACTAATAGTAGAATTAGTGACAGTGGTAAAGAAGGTTGAGACGAAAAAAATCTAATGAACCTTAGACTCTGATCCTTATCTAGTAAAAAGGAGTGAAAAAGATAAGAGCCCAAGTGTTGAAGCTGTTCGGCGCGAATCAGGGTCAACGTTCAGAGGGTCCAGACCTGGTTGCTATCGGTGTAGCTACAAATCCAGGTCTGCACCCTGGAAGTACTTGGCGCAATTAAATTGCCCCGATCGAGGCATAATCCTGAGTTGTATTAAAGTGGTGAGCCACGGATAACTGCCATGTCTGGATAAAGCCATACCTCGACCCTGGAGTTCAATGCGGTCTTTATCGTAATACCACTTTTGCATAGCAATATCGTCACGGCATTTCGATATCGTGGGCACTGCGCCATTTGAAAGAACTAATGTAACAGGTGGGTGATTAGTTGCTGCAAAACCCTTTCAGTGACTGAAACCACTTACCTGCACCATTGTCCAAACAGAAGTCGGTATTCGCAACTCGCACCTTGGTGCTGCCTTTCTGGATGATCCAACGCTGAGATTTGGCGCCATTGCAATCATTTCTGTAGTAGACTTTAAGTCAAGAAATAAAATAAAAACACAATTTGTAATGTCCTACAATTGCACAGGTGTTCCGGCGGCGAAAACCGAATTTTTAACAGTCAGACATTTATTGGAGTGGTTGAAATGAATGAGTTGTCCCTGCTCAGCCCTCGGCGACGGAGTGGCGAAAACAGTAGAAGCAAGAATGAGCGAAAGGAGGCCAGCGAACTTCATGTTTAGCAGAGAACTTGTGATTGTTCAGAGGGGTGAAGCAAGGAGATGAAGCGAATGTGCTGGGCTTTTATCCCAGAAGTTGAGGTATAGTCATCTAATCTTATCGGTACAGATGCGTGGTGGAGTTGATTCCAAACCTCATATATCAGATGTTCTTTGTTCCGGGGCCGAGTAACTTGAAATTAGGGCAATTTGGAGGGAGTCTTCCTACAGCAGCGTAATACAATTGAAGGGGATATCGGAAACGGCACGAACCTTTTTAAGATCCACGTTACCAAATATAGTATGTCTTGGGCCTAAAAAGGAAAGTTCCGAAAACAATTCGTTATCGACCGAAAAACTATAGTAGTTCGTAATGTCAAGACGTGCAGTCAAGACTGATTTTTTTTAAAAATATGAAAATCTCTTTGAGAAACATACTACACTGATATCAACAAGATATTCAAGTACAACATTCTCTTATGTCGTCGATCAGGAGTTTGAAATGATTTTCATAATGAGAACCAAATTCGTCCACCACGGTCCACAATCCACAAGTTGAGTTTTCTCCGAGTCCATGCTGCTTATTCAATCCTCGTTATATTATGCCAATGAATCAATCTTTTTAGCTTCTATTTCTTTGCGTTGTCTCCACCAACAAGTTGAGTTTTTGCTACATCATGATGTACCACTTAGAATAAATTTATTTATATTATAGTTTATTATCCTTGCTGTTGAGCAGCATGGAACTGGTACTTCTTGCACTATTCAACTATTTCCGAGCTTCCCTCTCATAATATGTATTAGAATGATCTGATTCCCGTCTCCTACCGACTCGGCCGACTCAGCGCTTGTGTCTCTCACTAGCCAGATCTCGATTGACGCGGCCTAGGAAGGGGGGTTAGTGTGAGGTTGAAGGGAATGTGGATAGGAGAGGGAGCAGAGGACTCACCTCATCTTGCAGGCATTGTTCGAGCATGCACATGCGTTGAATAAGCGTGTGCAGTAGAGATGCAAGACTATATCGTTGGCAAGGACGCCTTACCACCCGATGGAGAGTATTCGTGGCGTTATAACAATGTTATACTGTTGCGGCGGAAGTCCAATCTTTCTCACTATGTCTTCATATACAAAATGTCCCCACTATGTAGTCCTCATGATCACTTCAATAGAGGAAATCAGTAGTACCCAACGTTCTCCTCATTTTCCATGACAACTTTGGTCCTCCATACTCCAGGATCATCATCATCAGGTTCTTCCTCCGCCCATGCAATATCCAAATCGATATTCGAGCCCAAATCGCCCAAGTTTGACCCAAGCTTTCCAAGCACCCCATCCACGGCCAGCGCGGCATGACCAATACCGCCGTTTGTGATGATTAAATTGGGTGTTGCGACACCCGTTCCTGGCCCTGCTGAACGGTTGGCGTGCAAGGCTGTGGTACTGGTTGTGCTTGGTCCGGCGGAGATGATATTGTCAATATCCACTTCATCCTCTTCTGCTTTCATCTTACGTTCGTGGATGACGACTTCGTCCTCCTAATATGATTTGATTTAGCGGTAGGAATGAAGAGACGGGAAAACTAACAATATCGAATTCATCCTCTTTCTCTTCGTATTCCACGTTCTCGTCGACTTCTTCGAATCCACCAGCAAAGGCGCCCCATCTTTCAGGATGGGGACAATGCCAAATGAGAATATTTCCCTGCTTTGTTACTGACAGAATGGAAGACTTGGACGGGTGCCACTGCCAAAGTGCAGTGTTAAGCAACCATACAATACAACCAAATATGCAAATTGAACTCACATGCATATCCACAAGTGGTTCCCTCCCGCCGTCTAATGCAGTAGTGAACTGTCCATCATTCGAAAGATCCCAAATATACACCTTGTGCGCTGCTTGGTCTGCCGCGCCTCCAGACAACCACTCGCCATCGGGGCTAAACGACATAGCGTGCCATGCTGTACGATTAATGGGGTCGTTGAATCTGTGAGAGGGCTCCAGTTCGTTGTCGATGAATGAAAAAGGCGGGGGTTGAACACTGTTGTCTTCTGATGTGGAAGTGTACTGCGGACCAGGGGATGGATATGGAGATAGGATGAATTGACGGAGAGTTCGGTCTGTTGAGTTTGTCACTAGCCGTCTGGGGAGGGTCAGTTCGGTGGCAGGTTTTCAACATCCATTACTTACCTGCCCGATTTTGTAAAATCTAGGCCTTTCATTGACCCTGCTCCAACTATTTTGTGACGAGCAACCATCTGACGAAAATTGAAGGTTTATAATAGAAACATAAAGATATAAACTAACGATTTTTGTTCTCGTATTAAAAATGAGAAGATTGCCTGACGCAGTTCCCGCAAAGATGTTTTTACCACTTGGGTCGAACCGAGCGACTTTCATTGGCGAGCTATAACCTTACCAGCGTCAGGTTACGATACAGCCCTAGGAGGGGATTGGCACACCGTATAGCTTGATTCTCTTCATCGTCCCCTTCGTCCGCCAAGGTTTCTAGCAACTCCACTCGTGACCGATACTGCTTGCGGAGGTCACAGACGTAAGCTTCTCCTGTGCTTAGCACGACGACTAGAATGCGGCTGGTGGGACAGGCATCCAAGCTGTATACAGAGTTGATACATAAAGAGAAATACATACCTATTCCTTGGGTGGAAGGCGGAACAGACAACCGGATTGTCAAACCTGATGGATGCATGGCGTTGTGGTGGATCGCATGTCTTTGCCAAGTCCCATATAAGCACGTTCCAGTCCTTGGAAGAACTTAAAACATATCTAGAATTCCTGGACCAACTACACAGATTCCTTCGAAATCGTGCTTGTCAAGAAAAAAAATGGCACTCACTCAATACTTGTAATTGCCTTGACATGCCCATCTAGCGAACGAATGGCTGAACGTGTTTCCAGGTCCCAAATTTCCACATCACCCGTCGGACGCGCGGCAGCTACGAACCGACCTGAAGTATCGAATTTTGCAAGAGTGGCACCTGCAAAGAGTGAAGCTTGGATAGCGGTGGGATGTGAGATGCTGAAAAAGGGATCTAAGATTTGTGAATCAGCTAAACAAATGGGAAATTTCAGTTATGAACATACTGATGAGGGCTTCGTTCATCGCAGATCACCAGGATTCAGGAATCAATTACAAGCAATTTAGTCTGGTTTTTTGACTTTGTGCTGCTCATCGACCAGAAAAGAGCAGTTCAAGAAAGTCATAGATTACATAAGATATTTGATTTTATCATCCAACCACTTGGATCTCAAAACTTCGGTTATGACGGGAAGACAAAAGTTACTTCTTGAATCGCCTCATTTTCAGGAAGAAAATAATCCAAAGCTGTCTTCAAAATCTTCGTCTGAATCATATATCCTTCAGATAACATCCTTGACCTCTCATTACGCCGCTTCTGCCTCGTCTCCGTCCAATGTGATCGACCTATTCGATAAATCTAGTTTACGGGGTATGCAGACGCTGTCAGGACACGAAAAAGGCACTACTTCTTTGCGTACTGTTCAGGATCTTTCGGGTGTCATTCGTGAATGCCTTGTCTCTTCTGGGAAGGACGGGAGTGTGACAGTTTGGGATGTCCGTGCAAATGCACATAGCATCAAGAGTATGTACTGATTCGTGGTAGGTGGTAGTGTGGTGTATCTGATGAAGGGATCTCATTTTTTTTTGGGGACAGTGTTGACCTCTGGTCAGCAAGCCTTGCTCTGCTGCGACATTTCGCCTGATGGACATACCATTGCTGCTGGATCCGACTTAAATGGAGAGGATGCGTTCATATTCTACTGGTACGACGTTTCTAGATGGCCCATACAATTTTACTGACGAGCGATCGCGCAGGGACCCCCGACAGCCAACGATACCTATCCGAGAACACAGTTCAACACATTCAGACGACATCACTACGGTATCCTTCCTACCCGACAAAAACCATGTGGCTGGGCGAAATATACTTCTTTCTGGATCCACCGATGGCTTATTATGTACTTCTTACGCAGATGAAGGCGATGAAGACGAGGCTATCATCCAGGTGGGTAATCTTGGATCGAGCATTTCACAAGCTGGCTGGATCCATGGCGGTTGGGCCCTTGACGTCGACACTCCCCTGGCTGGCATTTGGGCCGCTACGGATATGGAAACATTTACTACTTGGACATCCGATGTACGTTCACCCCATCTCAGAAATGTATATTCCGAATTCTGATTTCTATCCAAAATTAATCAGTTGGATCAACTTATGAGCGTTGACATCCGCGCACCATCTATCCATGCTGGAAGAGATTGGTCGACTGACTATCTCATTACGGCGCATAGCAGTGCAACCAGTACACCCAAATTGAGTGTGTTCACTGGCAACAATCAGTGCGTTGATGGTTCGTCTAGTGTCTGAAATCAAATCCTAATTATTCACAGAGGAGACGTTGCCTTGCTCTCGAATATGAACATTTCCGCGTCCAATGCACCTTGGTGTCTGCACAAGCTTTGGAAGCAGGGACACAACGGTATTGTACGTGGGCTCTTTTGGGATGAATCGGTAAATTAATGTGGCTTCCGATTCCTCAACGCCCCTTGCTGATTAGATTTTTCGTAGAATCAAGTGCTTGTCACGGGGGGCGAAGATTCGATACTCAATGCGTGGTCTGTTCATCCCATTCCGTTGGACGACCAGGAACTGGATGTCGAACAACATGTTGATGACAATATGGATGTGAAGATGGTTTCGCCTAAGCCGAGAAAGAGAATTAAGATGGGATGAAGAGGTAAGCTAATTTCTAGCTCGAAGAAGACTGCCTGATGTTTCTACAGGAAAGGGAAAAAGCATAATGATTGATCGTCTCGTACAACAGTAGATCATTTTGTACATACAACATGAACCAGTCCACTGCCTCTGAACAAGGAGAATGTAACAAGACAATAGCACTTAATCCTTTGGTTGACCATGGCCTTCGTGTAGGATAAGAATAACATCATAGGGTGATGTGTGGTATGGTATGTCTGACGAATGCTGCACAATATTAAAAAGCTGTTGGTGAATTCACAAGATATTTTCAGAACAGATCTTCAAGGGTCATTTGCTTGACGATATCCTGCGATCATAAATGTAAGAATTCGCTAACAATCAAGGAAAATCGTAAGGAGGCATACAGTATTCGCAACTGTTTGCGCAAATTCCTCGAAACTGAGTTTTCCATCACCGTCTTTGTCTGCTTCCATGATAGTTTTGTCGACGATTTGTTGTAGTTGTTGATCCTGATTAGAATTGAGTGAGAGTTTGATTATTCGTAGGATCGAATTGACAGATGTACCTTCAGATTATTGCCAACCATCATCTTAAGGACAAGGAAAAGTTCTCCATTCGAGATGAAGCCGTCTCTGTCGACATCGTAGACATCGAATGCGACTAAGAAGGTATGAAAGGTTAAAATGTCAGAATAGACGAGAAAAGTAGCCACGAACACCTCAACTTCTCCTCACGTCCGCCTCTACTGCTAAAAGCACTCAAACCACCAACGAATTCCTGGAAATCGACTGTGCCTCCCCCACTGTTACTCATGAGCTACTGGGTTAAAAGTAGGGAGATGCATTACGCACTCTCGGTCGAAGATGGCAATCATCCGTGAAGCCAATGGGTTCGTTGCGATCTGGGGTATGTGCAAGAACTCTTCGCGATCAATGGATCCAGATCCATCGCTATTTAACATGGTACCTTAGATTGTAAAACAAATTTGAACTTGGAACGGCACCTGTCGAGTTTCATGAACCGCTTCTTCAGCCGTTCTAGTTCTGGTTGTGTAACTGGAATTCGATTAATTAGCCATTGAAATTGTGTTTCTGAGTAGCTGACAATTGGAGTGCCTCTCCATGTCCTCCATAAACTGAGATTCTGGGGTATAGAGATCAAAATATATTCCAGATAATTCGAAGATATCCTTACGCGTTTGACCCATATTGAAAGTTTGTTAGGAAGATGGAACGAAGCCGTCGGCGGTGTTCAAACGTTAACGTTCACTCTTCAGACCATACATCACATGACATCCCTTTCCTTGTCCATGCTTGCCAGATGGCTGAATAGCAAAATCACATTCAGGCATGCATATTCAACTCTGCCACCAATTAATGCACAAAGGAACACGATATATGCCCTATCAACACCGCCAGGAAAAGGAGGTGTTGCCATTGTTCGTGTCTCGGGGCCGGGTGCGTTAGAAGTTTGGAGGCGGATGGTTAAGTGTCGTAAATCTCAAGATGTTGGGAATCAGGAACCGACACCTTGGAAGTTGCATCGTTGTCGCATAGTTCACCCGGAGAACGAAACATTGATAGACGATGGACTTGCTGTTTATTTCCGATGTGAGTTGTGTTTGCAAAAGATATTCGGGTTTTTAAATCCAAGGCGTGTTAATTGTAGCCCCATATTCATATACGACACAAAATACTGTTGAACTTCACATTCACTCTGGAAGGGCATTGATATCTTCGCTGCTGTCTTCACTTTCCTGTCTGCCAAACTTGAGACCAGCGGAGGCAGGAGAATTTACGCGTCAGGCCCTACTGGGTGGCCGTTTAGATCTCACTCAGGTCGAGGGCTTGCATGATCTTATTGAGGCTGACACAGAGCTACAGAGAGTTTGGGCTTTGACGAGCGCCGTGGTAGGGTGTATCATAATCCATGGTGACCTTTCTAAAATCGCACTTAGGGTGAAACTCGATCACAATACGATGTCCTCCGCCGAACAATTATACATTGCCTAGCCCAGGTCGAAGCTTTAATTGATTTTGCAGAGGGGGAAGACATAGAAGACGGCGTTTATGATCATGGTAACTCTCATGGTTCTTGGGCATTTTAATGCTAATAATTTTCCGTGCTTCTTAGCTCGAACTGAGGCCACCGACCTGCTTTCAGAAATACGAAAGCATCTCTCTGATAGCAGGCGGGGCGAAATCGTGAGATCGGGAATAAGGCTTGCTATCTTCGGCCCTCCTAATGCTGGAAAGAGCAGCCTATTTAATTACCTAGGTCTGTTGCTTTGCCCTTCACAGAGCGGCGTTAATTCAATTTTTTTGGTAGCAAAACGCCAGGCATCGATCGTGACTCCGATTCCCGGTACAACTAGAGATGTGTTAGAACTTGCACTCGACATCGGTGGATTACCTGTTGTATTAGCTGACACGGCTGGCCTGAGGAAGACAAACGACGTTGTGGAAAGCATTGGTGTTCAAAGAGGCATGGAGACGTGGGTACTCTTTCAAAATTCAAGTCTTTTCGATTGAAACGAGTCTTCAGTATAAAAAATGCAGATTTCTCGCTGTGTGTGCTACCGCTTCCGGATGTGCTTGCATCCCCCTCGGAAAAGCTTAAGGTGACTGTGCCGCCAGCTATTCGAGGGTTGGTGACTCCGAACACTTACTTTCTCATCAACAAAATCGACCTGGTTCCAGGTTTATCTGCGAAAAATTGCATCCAAATCCAACATGGAGAAAGCGGAATATCCTGCGAGGGCAGTCACGTTTGGCTAGCGAGTCTGGTTACCGGTAAAGGTACAACAGAGTTCATCGAAGGTTTAGCGGGTGCTCTAAAGACGCAGTAGGTTTTGCACCTTGAGTCAATTGGACGATGTTTGAACCCCTTCCAGACTCAATATTCGTCCTGACATTGGGCACAAACAACACGTCCCGCTTATCACACGGGAACGCCACCGTGTTCATCTCGAATCGGCTTGTCGATTCCTTGAAGCTTTCCTTTGCCTCCGTAAGTGTACTCCCAAAGCCATTCGTTCGGCACAACATTCAACCTTTTCCTTCTCAAATTCTTAGCCCCAGAGGATATCGTTATTGCCGCTGAAGAACTTCGTTATGCCGCGCAAGCCATTGGACGGGTTACAGGCGACATCGGGGTTGAAGATATCTTAGACGCCCTTTTCAAGGACTTTTGCATTGGGAAATAGGTGATCCTCTGACATCATGCAAGTATGCCGCTTCACTTTGATTCCCATATCAGTCTTCTCACTCTGGTATCCAAGGGCTGTGGATTGTCGGTTTTCCATCTCGAGTATTTTCTGTGTCGTTGCTTGTACGCTCGGACTATTGACCCATCATCAAAAACCTATTGTGGATGATCAAAAAGCATGTGAAACGGGTATAAAAAGGCACTGCTATAGCTTCTCGATTTCGTTAATCCTGTGGGTTTTGGTTCTAGGTCTTCAACCAGTCTAGGTTAGGACCAGAGAAAAGGTTATGTCTAGGAAAACTGTTGTATGGAAACACATGAACACGTAATAAGCGTTTTTGGCTGCGGGCTTTTAAAGCTTCTTCGAATTCCTGTGAGCACCCCGCTTCGGCTTTTGTGGTAATACTCGCGTATCTCCTTGGAGCGACGGCTGCTAGACGCCTCTAGATGTCTGGCTTGATGAAGAATATATATATTCAATGAAAGTGGACGGCCCTTCATCTTGTCCTCGCTGTTAAGATGTCAAACTCTAGAGAGGGTGCCTCAGGGGAGGTTCTATCGAAGGGGATAGAAACGGGGAGACCTGCCGCCGCACCTGATCATGAACCTTTGGTGACAGGACGAGAGTTGTTGTCCTATTACTGTGAATTTCTTTCCTTTTTGCAGATTGGTGCTGATAGCTATAAACAGTGTATTATAGTGGTGACAACGTGCGTCGCATTCATACCAGGCTGTCAGGTTCTTTTCGACATTAATTTCCAGAGTGTCGGTCCAATGGTATATACCATGGTGCTTTTCCAATCTCTTCTTTTTTCCGCCGGATTTGAGCCGAGTCACCCTGACCGACGATGCGAGAGCGGAACGTCCGCAGGTTGTGCCATCCCTTGGGGAGGAGGGACGATGTCTGTTTCCGGCGTTATATTGATTGCGAATGGGTTGAGTTTTGGTGTGAGTGCAATGTGGGGTAGAAGTGTTTTTCTGCTAAAAGATTTTTCACCTCACAGATCATGACTTTATTATTTACCACCCTTGGTTCAGTGGCCGATTATGGTACCAACGGAAGATGGATGCTTCTAGGATGCACTGTCGTGTGTTGGGCCTCACAATTTTCCCTTTTGAGCGTGAAATGTACGCTTCCAAATTTTTGTCTGCATTGGTGTATTCATCATCCTTCCCTTTTATCATTTAAAGCTGAATCCGACTGGCCCACTGCTATGGGATTGTATATAAGCGGCTTCGTATCTTTCGGTTGTACACTCGTCTTATATCTCGCGATGTTTCCCCGTCTTGCCAGAAATACCCAACAGTCGAGGACGGCTCGTGGACTGTATGAGGCAGGAGAAACCAGTCTTGAGGGATGCGAGGAAGTCGTCAGTCTAGAGCACAACAGGATCAGTAATATAAGTACTGTGAGTGATTTTTCTTTGAGGATGTCCAGAAATGTTTATTTATTTATTTAGGGATTTAGCAATATCGGCTACCTTATTATGTTATGCCTAAGCTTGGCTCTACTTCTGCCACTGAGAGACGATCGGGTCAACATCTATGTTATTGTCTTGTGAGTGAAAGGTGTTGCCCCTTACGCCATAATAGAGCACTGATTCATAAGACTATGAAGGTTGACGTCGTATTCTATTCTCACAGGAATATGGTGGTGTATGTGTGAAACCACTTCTGTACCCGATTTAACTTCCTTATATTGAACAGTTATTTTTCAACAATCTCGTCCTGGTCCGAGCTTGCCGAAAGGGGAAAATTACTTCACAATCGGATGGAAACAGGTACGGTTCTACATAAATATCCTTCAATAACTGACGAGCGGATGAATAGATATGGATGTCATGTAAGCAGTTCCGTAAACTGCCACATACATTCATCTATTTGGCCGCGCTTTTTCTTCTTGCTGGAGTATGTCTATCCGTTCATTCTACCTCAGTCGAACCCAAATATTCTTCATCAAGGGCTTCAATACAACGACAACCCTGGTCTTAATTTGCCAAAACGACCAATTCTCGTTTGGGTTTCTGAAGATCACCTACCTATATTTGGCGCAAGCAATCACATCCATCGCTAGCTTGTTCGGTTTTTGGTTCGTACAAAAACATTTTAAAATTTCAACCAAGAAAATGGTAAGCATCCTCTCTATACCGAGAGAGCGAAGTTCAAATATCATCGCAGTTTGCCGTAACAAATGTCTGGTCAGTTTTAATTCCTCTGTGGGGCATGATCGGAATCTGGTCTCCAAATTTCGGGTGAGTTTGTTTTATTGTAAATGTTTTCTTCAGTCTAATATTTCTACAGATTCCATAAACCTTGGGAATTCTGGTGAGCTATACCTTCCTTAAACAGCTACGTTTATCATTCTATATAGGGTCTATAATGTCATATTCGGCCTCTTTCAGGCACCGTATTACTCTTTTGCGCAGACGATGATGGCGGAACTCTTGCCCCCAGGATTCGATGCTATGGTAGGTGCTTGCTTGGGATATTTCTATTTCGTGTCTAACTCCCATTCCGAAATCTTTTTATAGTTTTTCGGTCTCCTTGGTGTTTGCAATAGCGCATCATCCATGATTTTTCCCATCATCCTCATAGCCCTGATCGACAGGACAGGAAGCAACTGGATGGGTTTCTCGTTCCTGTTCTCCGTTTGCCTCTCTGCTACACTTGTGATATGGTTCTTGGTGGATGTTCCAAAGGGGCGGAGGGGTGCGGCTGCTTGGGCAGAGGATACCAGAAGGAAATATGCAACAGGTTCTAGTACGAACTCTACGATCAATCTCTCAGACCAATGAGGAGGTGCTTGAGTCGGGTTCAAGTTCTTCACTCTCTCAATTGCTCCTCTGGTTTTGAATTATCCGTAACGTTCACAAAATAGCCCTTAAATAAATGTGATACCAAGATTTCTAGTGCCGATGTATTATGTACTAAATTTGCTACGAAAGCATTGCAGAATTTCTAATTAGGGTCACCAAGTGTAAACTTTATTCGTCCTTTTCCTTTCCGTTAACTTTCTCAGCACCTACCTTCACCTTCCCTTCCTTTCCGCTCTTGCCCCCAAGTGCATAACCCAAGGTACCAAGCAACACCATTCCCGCGCCTACAGACATCGCCTTTATGTTCACCGCCTGCGGTCGTTTACTTGATCTTTCCCCAACAAACGCCCTCCCAATACCACTCATCAACGCACCAACGTCCACATCACCCATCCAACGTGTCCAGTCGTCATCCGTCGGTCCACCAAACCTGTCAACGAAATACCTCCAAATCCACATCATTCCTTCGCCCATCTTTTCAATCCCAAAGACGCTGATCACGAGACTTAGAGCCTTGCGGATGACGAGGACGAGGTTTACTGTCAGCGAGCTGACGCGTGTGGTGAGGCGGTTGACGCCTGCAATGCAGAGGAGCTGTGTGAGTGTGTTAAGGACGATGGGGAGGTAGATGTGTGGGATCGAAAGGGAGAAGAGGAAAGGGTAATTGGAGTTTTCGGTGGGGGTGTGTATGATTGAGAGGAAGGATGTGCCGTCGTTTGACTTGGGGAATATGTGGATGGGAAAGTCGAGATTTGGGATGGAGTAAGGTGGTAGGAGGGTGTTTGTTTTGTTGGGTGAGAGGGAGAGTTGGAGGGGTATGGGGATGGGGATGGTAAAGCTGGCTCTTGGACTTCTTGTATTGAGTTGTTGCATCTGGGCTGCGAGATCGGGCAGGAGAGGGAGGAATAAAGGGAGTGCGAGGAAGTGGAGGTAGAACATGGATTCTTGCCATGGTGCGGGAGCTTCAGCGTCAGAAATAGTAGGGTTCTTCGGTGAGGTGCTTTTTTCACTTCTGCGTTTGGCTTGTGCCCAATCTTGGACTATGCCCAGAAAGCCTGAGAGTATCAGTGCGAGGATGAGGATAAGAATGCCTTGAGTGTAGATGTACGGATCGATGACGGTCGTCGTCGTGGAGGACTTTGAGGAAGTTGCAGAGAGAGTAGTCAGGACGACGCCAGCTGTTACTAGTATTACAGAGCCAATTTGCGTTCGGTCGTATCTACGAACCAGTTGGATGAGATCGTGTCCAGGACGATGGTTCGAACACACCTCTTATTGGAGACCAACCAGCCCAAAAACATCGTTACCACCAAGCCCCCGCTTCTAAAGATAATGTGGACGGCCATAGGTATCTGATACGCAAATGCAGCGTTGTTCAGAACGGAAACGAGATAGAACAAGACCACTTGAGCAAAGTATACGAGCAGTGGTATCCTCCGTGGGCGGAACCTAGGCCCGAACCGCGTCCATATGAGAAATTTCGGGAGGCCATATAGGGAAACGACGAGAAACTGAAAAAATGTGAGTATAGATCCTGCGTTTGGGTGGTGGTGTGTGATCTGTTCGAGGGTTACTGCATTAGTGCAGCATCCCCCGAAGATGAGGGAGATGGCGGACGTCCAGTCCGATAGAAAGAGCAGCATTGGGAACGTGGAGAGAGACAGCGTATGTCGCCATGAGGTGGACGCGACAGTGTCAATGTCACGTGTACCATTCACCTTCTACTTATGTTTTGACTTGAAAATCACTTTTTTTGAATACTGCTGTGGCTTTTAATCTGGACTGGAAAATGACTAGTGCTGCTGATCGACGATCGACTGTGTCTGTTTGAGGCAACTTCCCCTTTCCAAGATCAAAAACCACGCCGAAACAAAATATGCAGTTCCCTTCCCGCCTAGTACCTCCTTTCCCCATCCCTTGACGGGTATCCCTTACGAAAACACATTTTCAAAAAACGCCCATTGCTAAAGCATCCTACGCCCACATCTTCGGTCTTCCACCGTACTTCTCTCTCTGTCTTCTCCTCTATCTCCCTGGCTGTACTTCATCGTACTCTTTTTGACCATGGCGACAGACCCAAATGCCACCATTACCAGGCGATCGACCATCTGCTTGCTCAGACATCCTGGGTCGCTTCTCCCGATTGCAGCACACAACCCCCGCCTTCTGCGACTCATGTGCAAAAAGGTCACTTTCCAGATGGTGGAATACATCGCTCGCCAGACCATTAGCATTATCCCCGTCGCAGGCGAGTCTGACTCCAGGTCGACCTCACGGACGAGATACACTCCTTCTGCGACCGTCTCTTCAGGACGCCATGCCACTCAGGCGAATGAACAGGCCCCGCTCAGGGTAAAGTTTGCCAACAAGGATGTCTCGGCCTCCTCCACACAGAATAAGGAATCTGCTTTACTAAGGCCGGGTCCTCCTTCTATGATTAGTTTGCAACGCTTCATCACCCATCTCGTAATGGCCGCAAACGTCCAGGTCTCAACTCTGCTAACTACTCTTGTGTACCTCGAGCGACTACGGACAAAGTTATCCCCCGTGGCCAAAGGTATTATTTTTCATCTTCCACGTTTGTATTCTGACTCTCAACCACAGGCATGCCCTGCACCCGCCACCGAGTCTTCCTTGCCACACTGATCGTAACCGCCAAATATCTCAACGACTCCTCGCCCAAAAATAAACACTGGTCGTCCTACTCACTCTTCTTCGACACGCCCGAAATAAATCTCATGGAAAAGCAACTCCTCGTATTGCTCAACTATAATCTCCGCTTTGATGAAGATGAAGCGTGTAGACTGTTTGCTCCGTTCTTGGCATTGGTGCCATCGGGTCCTGTAGAGTTCTCTGTTGTTTCTCTTCCTGCTAATACTTGTTCGGCCATCTCTGCGCCTGTGAAGGATATTACTGCCGACACTGCTGCTGCTGCTGCTACGAGGGCTGATGCTATGACCAAAGTAGTCAAGGCCAGTAAGGTTCGGACGGAGGCTCAACAACAAATGCAATCTAATTTCAGCAGAGGAGCCTCGGGTTCTCACTTGGTACCGACTTCTGATGACAAGGCAAAAGCAAAGGAGCCCCGTTACCTTGCCCAGACTCATGTAAATATGCCTGCTGCTTCTATCCCGACGTCGTCCTCCGCCTCTTCAGTCCTCACATCTGCCGTGCGCGGAATTGCGCGTCGGCTCTCTGCAGCGCACCTTCGCCAATCTACATCCGTCTCTGGATCATCTGTAGGAATGTACACTAGCCTCAGCACCGAGTCATCAGCATCGTCGAATGCTTCGACTGCTTCCTCCTCTTCGGATCTTGTCTCGTTGGTGGACGATACCGGCTCGGCATCGTCTTCGTCTTCTGGGTGGATGAGCAGCGGATCCGATACGGATGACTCTGGACTTCGTAACCGTAACAAAAACCACTTTAAAGATAATGTGGGGATCGTTGATCCGAGCACGAGCCTTTCGAATCTGGCTGATAGGTTATCCATTATCGACGATGCTGACGCTACCATTCATCTCGCTGGACCTGGTACAATGAAGAAACCGTTTTTGTTACGTCCTTCTTTGCCCTCGTTCAAGGATCCGCCTGCGGATCTGAGTCTTTCAGAATCAGTTTCTGGACACGACGTTACGCCTACTCGACATCGAGTGAGAATGCCTTCGGATACTTCTTCAGTGCATACGATTACGAATTCATCCTCACCTACTGCTAGTGTTGTAAGCTCGAGGAGGATACCCGGTCACGTAGTCCCTGCACGAGGTGTTCCTGGATTACCACCAAGCTCTCTCCCCAAGAAACCATCAAACGTGTCTCTCGTGTCCGTCCGTAAAGACACCCGAATTCCATCTAGCTCGACTATGCCTTCCATCTCTCATCCTGCGACCAGTAACGTATGTCTACCATCCTCGGTACATCCAAGCAGGGGTGGGGGTGGGGGTCGTCTACGTTCTGGCACAATCGTGCGCCGCCCTGCTTCCGCCACCAAGTCCTCTCATCCTTCAATGTCTAGGTTCCGCCTGAACGTGACACAACAACCGCCTTCTCTACTCGCAGCAAATTATCCGTCTTCGTCGAATTCGTCGTCATCGTTGACCGATTCAGGGAACACCTCTGCTCCTTCGTTCGCGTCGAATTCGACTTCAACGAATTCGACAAGGGTGGGAGTAGGTTCACTACTTAGCAGGATGTGGGGTGCTGCTGCTGCGAATTTGAAGGGCGTGAGTGGAGGCGGCGGACATTATCCATCGGACACGGAGGCGGAGAGGCTTTTGAATGGAGAGGGTGTACCGTTGTTGGAGGTTTGAACTTTCGAGATCCTTTCTCGTTCCCTTTTTATTGTCTATCTCCACCCCCGGGTCTCACCAACCTTTTGTGCTCGACTCATTTGTTGCTTTTCGAATTTACCCCTACCCAATGATAACGAAACTACCTTCTTCTCTTATTTTTTTTATTTTTTTTTATTTTTTTTTCACTTTCATACTCACTTCTATTCTTTCGAAGAACATTCATACATTTCTACCAATTCCTACTATCCATCCTATCCCTGCATGCATGCTATCCATCTATCTATTTCCTTCTACCTGCTTCTGCCCTGTAACCTTGTAACTTTGTAAAATGTATGAGGAATTATGCGAGCAATTTTCGGCTAAAGGGGGCAGTGAGGACAGGAGCTCGGACAACGGGCTCAGTGCATTCTTCGTGTTCTCGAAATACACCTCTATTTCACTGAATACTGACTACTATTAAGAATGTCCAAGGACCATTGACCACCACCATCCTAGGAATGTTGCATCTCAAACCGCAAGGAAGAGTGAACACTACAGCTCACTGGCAGCTGGATCGAATGATCCTGATGATGCGAGTGCGGCGGTTACGCAAGTGGACCTTTCGGAAAATGATCGCTCTTCTCTTGACGAGATATATACATTTGTCTTTGGGCGAAGCCCCTCAATTGATGTATGAAGGAATTCTCATTCAATTATATAGATTTACTCGGTCATAGGCTTTTGAACTGAATATCTTTGGTCGTGTCCCTGGGCCTTAAGATATAATTTTAGTGCATATTGAGATTTTTATTTACAATGGACACAAATCTCATGTTGACAATAAGAATTCGGCAGTCTATAGAGAAAAAAGTCTAGTAAAGGGCAATGATCTCTTCATCTGCTCTGCAAAAAGTTGCCAACTTTGAACTCATTGAATCATGGTTTGAGAGCGTGACAAAATATGCTTGATTCTACACCGTTTCAAAAAATAATGTTTTTCCGTAAATCAAAAATAAGGTTGGAAGTAGCTAAAAATGCGAAGATGTTAACACGAAAAAAATTGCAGCAAGTTTGTGATTCACTTGACACGCTCCAGACCTGAGGTGATCAAGTGGACATTTTAGGACGAGCTGAAGGCATATCAGCAATTCCGCTTCATTGAATGAAGGACCAGAGGGCTTACATAGGAGATTGTTAAGAACTATGTCTTTGAATTCAGCACACTCTTCCTCGGATGCTCGATGCTTGAAGATGAACCAGTCACCTCCGTCCTTCGACCTCAAGTAGTTGTCCACTTCTCGATCAACCAGTGCACGCCGGGTTTTGAGATAAATATCCCAGGCCTTAATGAAGCCATCAGTGGGATTGGAGCATTGCTGGACAATCCAGAAGGAATGTTCGAGACAAACAAGAATGGCTGCATGTGGTGGTGAGTCATAAATGTAAGAGGAAGGTTGGACAGTCAGACCGATGAAAGAACACAAGGAAGGCACCTAATTGGAATACATGAGTGAAAGAAAAAGCATGGAATGTGGTCTTACATTGAATTGAGTGTCCACAACATTCAGAATGTTTTTCACCTGCAAAATGTGGATCTGTTAACAGAAGGAAAGGGAGTTGGGAGAAGACAGGTACAAACTAAATGTGATGGTATCATGTCAGAAATTCAAATCAAGAATGTGCACAGCGACTCACTCTCTGGATGGAATTTCATGGCTGAATGTCAGCAGTACAAGCACAGCAACTCACTTTCTGGATAGGATTTCATCAGCAATTCAAATCGGGGCCCGCAAGGCGCAGCAACTCACTCTCTGGATTAGATTTCATCATGTCAGCAATTTGAATCAAGGCTAGGAGGCCCACAGCAACTCACATTCTGGATAAGATTTCATGTCAGCATGTCAGTAATTCAAATTGAGGCCAGGAGGCCTACAGGAACTCACAGTCTGGATGGAATAGCCCAGCAATTAAATTGGGGTCCAAGGTCAGGGGGCACACAGTAACTCACCATCTAAATGAGAATGCATGGCAGATTCAAATGGAGGGCTGAGGCGACGAGGCACAACTACTCACCAACTAGACAGGAATTTATGGTAGGATGTCAGAAATTCAGAAGGAGACTGAAATTGGACAGGAATTCACGTCCTGGATGGCGGAATGTCAGTGATTCAAATTGAGGCCAGAAGACACACTCACATTCTGGATGGGAATTCATGGCAGGTCTCAGCGAATTAAATTGAGGCCATGGAGCACACAGAAACTCACGTGCTGGAATCGAGGCAGGATGTCAGCGATTCAAATCAAGGCAGGAGTCTCACAGCTTCTCACCAACTAGACAGAGAATCATGGTAGGGTATCAGCGATTCAGAAGGAGACAGCAATTGGACAGGGACTCACATCCTGGATGGGAATTCAAGACCAGATTTCAGCGATTCGAATTGAGGCCAGACGAGCAAAGTAACTTACAACCTAGATGGGATTTTGTGGCTGGGTGTTAAATGAACTGGAAGGCCAGGGAGCACAAAGGAACCCACTCTCTGGATGCCAGGCAATTCATGGCCGCATGTCAGCAAATTGAGGCCAGCAGGCACAGGAACTCACATTCTGGATGATTTATGCTAGTATGTCAGTAATTAAAATGGAGGCCAGGGCACAGGAACTCACGGTCTGGATGGGAATTCATAGCCACATATCAGCAATTCAACTGCAGGCCAGGAGGCACACAAGAACTCACACCCTGGATGGGATTTCATGGCTGAACGTCAGTGATCCAAATAGAGGCCAGGAGGAAGACAAGAACTCACACCCTGGATGGGATTTCATGGATGAATGTCAGGATTCAAATATGAGGCCAGAGGGGCACACAGGGACTCACACCCTACATGGCTAAATGTCAGCGATTCAAATGGAGCCAGGAGGTGACTCACAAACTGGATTGGATTCCAGAGTAGGGTGTCAGGGATTCAAATGGAGGCCAGGAGGCACACAGAAACTCACAGTCTGGATAGCTGGATGTCAGCGATTCAAATCAAGGCCACAGGGACACAAAAACTCACAGTCTGGATGGGATTTCAGGCATGTCAA
>Ga0307517_10004057_pt1 | contig 22636 bp, 19 predicted proteins | sample 23_EM_MG_FD_194515 | JGI IMG/M metagenome (GOLD analysis project Ga0307517, IMG submission 194515) | Populus trichocarpa ectomycorrhiza microbial communities from riparian zone in the Pacific Northwest, United States - 23_EM | ecosystem: Host-associated > Plants > Roots > Unclassified | place... | reverse complement strand
CTCAACGACCGTTCCTCCGGGTTTTAACCTGTCCTCGGGTCATCGCGTGAGTTCCCCAAACAGCAGAGAAGTGCCATAAAAACGTGAGAACGGACCTCCCAGACGCCTCAGCATCCTTGACGATCCCCAGAGCTGCACGATCCTTGACACTCCCACCAGGGTTCTGGAACTCGGCTTTTCCATAAATCGTAGATCCAGTCTTTTCGGACAACTTCTTGAGATAAATCTAGCAAAACCACGGATATCAGCCATTCCGACCATCCACAACACCTTGTCCCCTTTCTCCGCGGATAGACCAGACGGAGAACAAGGGTAGCAAGTGCATACAACTCCTTGTATCCAAGACTCACCAGCGGGGTATTCCCAACAGCGCCCGTGAAACCATCGACGGTCCCAGAGGTGAATGGCCTGCCGAGCCGCAGCCTAAAAGCCCGGGAATTCCGGGCGGCGGAGGTTCGGACGGAAACCAACATCGTGGTCGTTGAGGTTAAAGGTTGGTGCGCACTCGACGGCGGTGGTTAGAATAAAAAAGAGACAATGCATTGAGCAGTCTTCAAGTTTCGGAACGGTGAAGACGTCATGATGAGGCGATTCGGATTTCGTTCCGAGCCACTGGCAACCTCAAGACAATCGCCTCATACTCAACAAGAGTGGGAAAAAGGCAGAGCCCCATACGAGATTTGGTACAAAGCTACGTACTCGAGATAAGAAAAATAGAGAAAAAAAGGCACGGAGATAGGGGACGGAAGGCAAAACGGAACTTCCCATCGTTCTACTATTAAACGTTCGATAAGTAGCAAAGAGATATCGTGATGGGGTTTGTTTGGGGGTCGAACGCGGAGAAATGTGCGCAGAGAGGGATGGGGCCGGCTGAAGGCGAGAGAGGGAGATAAGTGGGGCGAGGGGGTCCGGGGTGTTGCGTTCGTTCAGGGCGTTGCATGCGTCATGCGATAAGAGGATTGTCGGAGAGGGGCATGAGGTTCGATTAGCGAGAGAGGGATGCTGTGTGGTTGCAGTTGCAGTCAATCAAGAATAGATTGGGCGCGAGAGGGAAGAGACGTGGGTATCATAAAAAGGAGACGAAGAGGCGCAGACGGAGATATCAATAGGACACAAGTGAACAGGCACGACACAGCGATGCAGTCAACCCAAGGAAGACGAAGAAAACGTCGCTCATGGTTGTCGCTTCTTCACGTTTTGTGAGAGCCACTGGAGGCCCTCGAACAGGCCCTCGCCTGTCGTGGCACAACTACACGTGCGCCAAACGCGCGTCAGAAACATAGGAAACACACTTAAAATGTCAGAAACGTACCTGGGGTGAACATACCAAGACCTGTCTCGCATCCGATGCAGGCCCAACTTTTCAGTCACTTCAGCGGGTGACATGGCTATGGAACACAATCAGTCGTCGTCCATCATCTCATCAAAGCCGATGTCAAGGAGGGTGAAGGGACGGTGGCAATATACCGCAAAATCGAGCAACATGGAACCGTTACCAGGCACGGGGAGAAAGTGAGAGCCAAAGCGGCAAAGGTGGGGGGAGGGCGGAAAAAGAGGACAGACGACACGACAACGTACCTCCAGGCAGATCTTGCTTGTTGGCGAACACGAGGAGTAAACAATCCTTCATCTCCCTATCGCTCAAAATCCTATGCAACTCTTGTTTCGCCTCGTCTACCCTCTCCCGATCCTGGCTGTCCACAACGAACACGAGACCCTGTGTTCCGGTGTAGTAATGCCTCCACAGCGGTCGAATTTTGTCCTGCCCGCCGACATCCCACACGTTGAACTTGACATTCTTATATGTCACCGTCTCGACGTTGAAACCGACTATTTAAAAGCCGAAACGTGAGCCCAAGTGTGCAGTGTACCGTAAAGCCGACGCACCAGTGGGGATCGTCGTGACGGACTGGTTCAATTTGAGCTTGTACAAGATAGCTGTGAACACGAGGTCAGGATAGGCCGACTCCGTGCGAGAAACGGGGCCGCGTACTTGTCTTTCCAGCCGCGTCCAGTCCCAACATCAGCAACCTCATCTCCTTATTGCCGAACAGCTTGCCTAGGAGAACATTGGCTTCACACGGCGCGGTGTTATGAGGAGAGACGTACCCAAAGCCTTTGAGAGATTTGCACCCATGGTTGTATATGTGTGTGCGCGCGTAGGGAGAGAGGTTTATAAAGGAAAGTAAGGACCGACGGGGGTGGTGTGTTTGGACGGTGGCAGCTAAGCGGCTCAAGGGAGGCAAGCAAGAAAGAAGGCCGTCGCACAACATCCCGTTTCGGCAATCTGCCATTTAATTACCTAAGCACAACCCTGACATTCCTAAGGCTACAACGAAAATCTCCAGCATGATAAAAAAAAGAAAACACAAGAAAAGTGGAGGAGGTAACAGCTATAGGAGAGCTTCAGAGGCTAGTTCTCCGGATATCCAAAACCCACCTCACCTATCCAGAGGCGACCCCAGGCGACCCCAGGCGACTCTGGTTCAGCACCTTCAACCACCCATCGCCCATATCGGCGCGCAATGCCTCAACCTTCGCCCTAAACGCTTCAGGACTCTGCCCCGGATCTCCTGCGCCCCCTGGTGGGTCAAACGTGGACGCCGTGGCCCTGGCTCTCCGGATCGCAGCCCGCGACTTGAGCTTCAATGAGCCCACAGTAGCGACAGAAAGAGGAGGCAACGGATGAAGTTCTTCGACATCCTCCGCGGGGATACTACTTTCTGTCCTCCCCCGGGTATGGCGTGGACCCTTCCTCGATGGCGGGGAAATCATGAGATGGTCCGGTTGGTGTGGGAATGCTCGTCTAGGATTCGTGGATTCGGTAATTGGAGGGGTAATGGGGAGAGAGGAAGGTCCTTCTTCCGTCCGCGGTTTGGCGATGCCTTTGCCTTCTGTCTTTATCCCAATAGCTGATCTGCTACGAGCTCGAACGCTTTCCCCACTATCATCAGCACCTCCATTAAGATTGACGATCCGTTTATTCTTCTTCCGTCGGCCACGGGGCTGAACAATGGAAGGTCCCAAAGCAGGGCTCGCGTTCTGGGAACCAGGGATGGAGGGCGCTGGGGAAATGGGAGGGCTCCTCTTTGCGTCAACTTGGGCGTTTCCGACAGCGACGATAGGAGGGGAATTGATCACTGTCGAGGCCGGTCGAGAAGACCTCATCTGCTCGGGTATCGGCTCTGTGAGGTAGCGTTTCTCGTAGAAACCAGGCTGAGCACCATCGAGGGTAATCGACTTGCCCTCCTTCCAGAAGTAATCGAAGCACCGTATCCTGTGGCCCTCTTCGATCTCGGTCAAGGGGTTACCCTCAACCCAAACCTCTTTAATGTTGGGAAGGACAGCCAGTCGACCGACCTCAGCACTCTCGTCGAGAATGTTGTGCCGAATGTCGACGCGCTCCAACGCGGCCAGTCGCTCGAGCCCGCAAATAGACTCTAGTCGATTCTTGGATAGATTGATGGAGGTGATCGAGCCGAGCCGTTGATAAATCCCCAGCACGGAATCGATCATGTTATCGGATAGGTTGAGTGAGGCGAGGTTGTATAACGCGGATAATCCAGGAGGAACCGACACGAGCAGGTTGGAGGAGAGGTCGAGGTGTGTAATAGAAGTGAGATAGGGGAGTGGAACGGTAGGGAAGAAGGTGAGGGAATTGTCGGCGAGACAAAGATGCTTCAAAAAACCCCACTTCCAGGAGGGGAGTTTAGGAGCGTTAGAGGGCTCATCTTCTGTGTGTGTGTCTTCAGAGACTTCAGGGACGGAATCCGGTAACCGGGTGCCGTGGAAGGATCCTTGGCGTGAAGGTCCGCGGGAAGCTCGCTTCCTCCTGAGCGTGGTCCCCTGACCCTCCCTAGTTGCCTGATCATCTAGCACGAGCCCAATGAATACATCGGACACATCCTCCATACCCCCACGTTTGATTGTCAAGCTCCGCACGCTCTCTGCGACCCTATCCCAACCCAGAAGAACACGTGGATCAATATCAATACATTCCAGGGATTGTATGTTTTTGAATGAGTCGAGGGGGATCGCACAATCGTTCGACGAGTCGTTCTTGAGCTCGCTGATGATCTTGGGGCCCGGAGAACGTACAGAGAGTGCGGGGAGTTTGGTGAAACTGCTGTAGATGTACTTGAGTTCCACGTCGATGCTGGTTGGCATTTGTTTGCCCCACCAGCCCGGACCCAAAGAGAGATTCGAGACTGCAGACAGGGACGAGCGGAAGGACGACAAAGAAAGCGTCTCCGTCTTATCTGGTGGGGCGAAATTGACGTAGCTCGTCGGACGGGAGGGGTTCTCTAGCTTGACGTCGAGGGTGCCGACGTTGATGCCGAGAGCCTCCAGGCGGATGAGGACGTAGGAGAGATGATGGGTATCGATAGTGAGGGTGATGGGTTTGGTTGGCACTGTTTGTTGCTGAGTGGAGGCGTCGAGACCGACCCAGTACAGGGGATTGAAGACATTGCCGGAGGAGTCCTGACGTCGAGGTGCGTAACGTCGGGGGCCGAAGCCGCTTTCCGCTAAGCTCTGTGCGTTGTTTCTGATGAATTGGGCGACGCGGCGGAGGTAGTCGTCACCGGCCTCTGCCTCCATTGTCGTCGGCGTCGTCGGTGGTGGTGTCGGTGAGGTGCGGTGGTGGGCGATGGTCTTACTGCTCCAGGCAGGAGGCGGAGTGGCCACCCGACTGCAGCTTGATCGGGCCAATAATCGCACGCTTGCGTAAACTGTCTTCTTCGTTCCCTACCACCATCTTATACTCTCGTTAGAATGAAGATCACGATCAAGACACTCCAGCAGAAGGTATTCCAGGTATTTCGCGTCCAGATAACCCCACGGATCTTCTGTTCACCTCGTATCCCAGATTGATGCCGAGGGGGAAGATACAGTGGCGGACGTGAAGCAAAGGATCGAGGCTGCCCATGATCACCCCATAGCTAATCAGAAGCTCATTTACTCTGGTAAAAAACGGCGGAACCTTTTGATCCACGTTCAGTCATTCACCTCACCGCGTTTAGGCAAAGTTTTACCAGATGATAAGACCATTGAGGCTTGCGAGATTCGAGAGAAGGATTTCTTGGTCTTGATGGTCTCAAAGGTGATCCAACCTACATTGTCCGATACTTGGAGATTTATCGAAGTTAAACCCGCAGCCAAAAGCCACACCAACAGCTTCCACCAGCGCTACCACACCAGCGCCGCCAGTTCAACCCGCCCAACCGGTCCAGTCAGCTCAGCCAGCCCAACCCACTACCGTTGAACCCCCTCCTCAGCCGGCCCAACCGACGACAGAGCAGCCTGTTCAACCGACGACAGCAGGCGGTCCTAATGGTGGTTTCTTGACCGGTGCCGAACTCGCGACCGCTATCAACGGCATTGTCGATATGGGTTTCTCTCGCGAGGAAGTCCAGAGGGCCATGCGAGCCAGTTTCAACAACGCAGATCGTGCTGTGGAATACCTGACGACTGTGAGGAGATTTCCTATTTTTATCGTGTCTGGTTATTGATCACGTTCTGGATTAGGGCATTCCTGCTCATCTTGAAGCCGAACTAGTCCCACCACCACCTGCTCAACAACCCGTCCAACCTCAACCTCAGCAACCTACCACTACCCCAACCCCTGCTCAACAACCCGTCCAGCAAGCCGCTCCCGCTAACCTCTTCCAACTTGCCCAACAGCAACAGCAGCAGCGCCAACAAAATCCTGGTGGATTTGGTGGTGGAGGCGAAGCAATGCCCCAGCTCTCTCCGGCTCAGCTGGCGAATATGCGTCAGGTCATGTCGCAGAACCCTGCAATGACGCAGGCGTTGATCCAGCAGATCGCTGCGACAAATCCTGCGTTGTTGCAGCAGCTCGGAGCAAATCCCGAACAGGTTATTGCCGAAATCCTCCAATCGGCTGCTGAGGATGAGCTTGGGGGGGATGATGAAGAGGGCCCCGTCCCACCAGGCGCTCATGTATTGAATGTAACCGCTGAAGAGCGGGCCGCGATCGGGAGAGTACGTGCCCTGTGTTTGCCCTAGCAGATCACAACCTTATTAATCCTCTTTGACCACAGCTGGAAGCCCTTGGATTCCCCCGGCAGCTGGCTATCGAAGCTTACTTTGCGTGCGATAAGAACGAGGAGTTAGCCGCCAACTATCTCTTCGAGCACGGCAATTTTGACCAATAGTTGGATCTCCGGAGGTGCTGTGTTAGGTATTGTGTCACTAGCATGTTCCCATTATGCACTCGATTTTGTACGGCCACTGGTTCAAACGTCCTGGACCTCCCTTTCATCCGCGAAATTGTTCAAACCGTTAAGTGTTGTCGGTGAATGCCGAATGGACCCCTGATGCCGACCAAAGAATGGGCAACGCGCTGATTTTCTTTCTTGCCTTTGGTTGCGCGGTTTGTTCAAAGGATATTGTGTTTAGTTTGTTGCCCACTCCGTTGAGGGTGGTGAACGACCGGCGACTCACGGTCCTCTGGCACCGACATTGACTGGCGTCAGGCCGACTTGATATGACCAACTAAGAGGCTAGACTTTTCTAATCATGGCTGTCGCATTCAGCGTCCGATTGGGGGAAAGGGGATTTCGTATTTCGCAGTCCTGTCGTCCGCAATGCATCACTTCCGACGAAAGCCTCCATCGCAGCCGATATCGACAAACAGCCGACCGCCCACACCCACATTGCCGATTGAGTTCATAAAGAAGGAACTCGTCACAAACCACTTCAAAACCAAAAATCCGAGGGCGCTCGGTGCTTCGTCGACCGCCATCGCATTGTCCATCGGTTACCCGTCTTACGATTCTCCGGATAGTGGTTCCAATGAACCTGGGTCATCCAAAGAGTCAGGTTGGAGGGCGGCGTACGGAGCGGCGAGGATGGCCGTCGAGATCGCCAAGGAATCCTCTGATATGTTTTTACCGCTCAAGGCCGTTGCTGGTGCTCTCACCGTTCTCATAAAGAACTACGATGTGAATCCTCCTTAAGTGTCCCGTCCTATCGATCACTGACCGTTTCTTGCAGCAAACCACTGCCAATGCCGAACAGATCAGAGAAATCGAGGAAAGGGTACAGTCGCTTGCTGAGGCGCTCACATCCCCGGTGGGCGACCAGGATAGCGGAGAGAAGGCGCGGAGAGAGGTTCTACGAAAGTTCGTATTTCCTCACCAAGGGGCACTGGTGCATGGCGAAACCGAATCGACCATTCGCAGGAAGTTGGATGGGATCATTGCAAAGCTCGGACCGCTGTCCGAACAGCAAGGGCTCCTGAAGTTCTTGAAGAATGTTGACCACGCCAACGCCTTGAACGGTTTCGTCCAAGATTTAGACTATGCCGTCACGGACTACCAGGTACGGGTCGCGAACTCCATCGCATGGATTGTCTAATATACTGGGTAGACATCTATACAGCAAAGCATCTACGAGAATACCAACAGAATCGGCGAGAGTACGAAGAGGATCGACGAAAGCACAACGAGGATAGACGAAAGCACAAAGCGGATCGACGAGACCACAAAGAAAATCGATGAGAATACCCGAAACATTATTGTAGGGCGATTGTTTTGGGCCGGTCTGGATATTCTGAAACTGAGGTTTTCACTAGGAAGCCTCAGAACTCGAGGTCTTGGGAAAGTTGGATCCTGTACACAATGCGGGACATCAGGCCGGACACCATGATACGTGCCTCCGCGGGACTCGAGAGTCCGTCCTCGATGGCATTATGCGATGGGCCAAAGATCCTCAGGACAGACACGTCTTCTGGCTCAACGGATTGGCGGGAACCGGAAAGTCAACCATCGCCCAGACGTTCTCCGAAATGGTCGCGAAGAATGGGACCCTCGGCGCCAGCTTTTTCTGCTCTCGGGACTACCTCGACCGAAAGGCACTCAAGAACATCTTTCCTACTCTTGCATACCAGCTTGCATGCCGGTACCCCGCATTTCGAGACCAGATCATTCAGGTCATAAAGCAAGATCCATCCGTCGCACGCAATTCGCTTATATCCCAACTCAAGGACTTGATCGTGAACCCCCTCTTCTCCATGGGAATCTCGTGCGTCATCGTCGTGGACGCTCTGGATGAGTGTGTCGACGATCAGCCCGCCTCGGCGATCCTCTCCGTCCTCGGTCGTTTCGCCAAACAACTGCCATCGGTCAAGTTCTTCATCACTGGAAGACCGGAACCCCGAATTCGAACTGGATTTCGCCTCCCCCTCATGGAACCGATCACCCAAATCTTTTTGCTACACGAGGTTGAACTGGCCAGCGTCGACGAGGACATTCGATTGTACCTCCAGGAGAAGTTGACCGCGGCCGCCAAACGAAGGAGCGACCTCGATCTCTCCGACCCCTGGCCACGCGACAGGGACCTCGCGACTCTAACCAAGAAGTCTTCTGGGCTATTCATCTTTGCCTCCACCCTGGCCAGGTTCATCGAATCGGAGTATCACGAGCCCAACGAGCGTCTGCAACTCATCGTTACTCCGCCAGACAGCACCGTTCACGAGGGACGGGCGGGTATCGACCCCCTGTACACTCAGGTCCTGATGCATGCGTTTTCCGATGTCAAGGAGACCATCGTGTTCACAAATTTGAGGAGGGTTTTGGGAGCAGTGATCCTGGCGTTCAACCCATTATCCCGGGCACAGGTTGCAAAGATCCTTGATATCAACGCATCACTCATCACGACAACCCTACGACATCTCCACTCGGTTCTTCTTGTCCCCAGCGAGGATTCCAAGGAAATCCGCATTTTCCACAAATCATTCCCAGACTTCCTACAAGATTCCGACCGTTGTTCCGACTCGAAGTTCTTCATCTCCTGTCCTGTTCACCACGGCGATATGGCGCTCGGATGTTTGGAGCTGTTGAAAAAGTTGCAGCGGAATCCTTGTGATCTGCCCGACTTCGTGATGAATCGAGATATAGTCAACATCCCAGAACTTTTGGAGGATAAGGTGGGAGGTGCATTGCGGTACGCGTGTGGTCATTGGGCTATGCACGTTCAGCTTTCACCAACCACCGATGACTTCTCCGTTCAATTGATTGCCTCTGTGACCGAGTTTTTCGAAAACAATGCTCTCCCATGGATCGAAGTTATGAGCCTTGAGAACGGACTGGAAGATGTAATTCACAGCATTAATTGCATTTTTGACTGGCTTGACAAGGTATGCGAACTCGACTGCAATCTACACAAAAGCCGCTCCTGACTCGTTGACTTCCAAAAATAGGTTGAGGTCTCTACCTCCAACCTGCACGGTCTAGCAAAAGACTACCTCCGATTTACGATGCATTTCTTCCACCTCATCGAGCAATCCGCACCGCACATATACCGTTCCGCTTTACCCCTTTCGCCGACGTCATCGATGTTTCGTTCCAAGATCATCCAGGAGAAAGCCTTAATCACAGAGTTTCATGGGCACCCTGACAAATGGGGATCGGTTGTACGAACCATCAAAAGCACTCTCGGAGACTTCACGTGCATGACGACAATCGGTCACAGGATCGCCGCCGCCTGTGGTGACGGCACGGTGGGCATCTACGACTCGGTAACAGGTGTCCTGAGGCTGTCTCTGAACCCCGTTAATGTCGTCGAAGCGATGAGGGGCTTCCCAGATGGTTCAATACTCTCCTGCATGCACCGAGACAGCCCTTCGATAACCTTGTGGGACATTCAGACGGGCGGACTCATCCACACTTTCACCTTGGAGCGGGAGCCGAAAGACATCGCCATTTCTTCGAAGGGTCGCTACCTCGCGTGTGGCTTATCCGATGGCTCTGTCGAGTTTTGGGAGATTACAGACGGAATGGGAGGTCGTGCTTTTGGGAGTGGCCCGCCGATCACCCACCTTTGTTGGCTGGCGCCTGAAGAACGACTCACAGTCGCAAGCGGCGCATCAGTGCATATTTGGGATGTTGTCACTGAGAGGGTTCTGCACTCTTTCGAAATGCGAGATCCTGTCCATGGCGCTGCCTATTCCCAGAAATCCAACCAGTTGGCCATCATGACTAGATCAGGAGTCGGGAGCGCAATCGATATCATCGACCCTCAGACGGGCACATGTTCGCATTCGTACGGGGTTAAAATGCAGTTATCCTGCCTTGCCTTCTCCCAAGCCACCGAAGAGCTCGTGTGCGGTATAGAGACCCATGGACTACAGTTGTTCAACGCTTCAGCGCGGCGTTGGAGGCATTTCGATCACCCGGCCAGGATATCGTCAGTATCCACGCTATCAAACGGGATTGTGGTAGCGAATGCCGCAGGCTTAGGTATTCAATTGTTGAGCCTGGATGAGGGGTACGCCACGTCCCGACAACTTGATATGCCCGCACTCGCTGTGCGCCACTTGGGCGAGGACGGGGTCGTCGCTGTCGTTCCGACCGAGCTTGACCGGTTCATATTGGTGGAACTGGCCACCATGTCGCAGGTCCACACAATCCCTACTCAAGGAAACCACTCGACTTCAACCGATCGTACCGTCCTTTGTGCATCACTTGGAAACAAAATGGCAGTTTATTGTTTTGAAGAGGGGGACAAAGCGAACGTGCAGTCGTGGAAGTTCGGTGGTCAACTTCCGGCGTGGACTGTGGACATGGACGAACTACCATCAATATGTAGGATCTCTCCGACTGGTGCCTGGTTTGTGACCTCTGGAACCGTGCGCGGCCAGACTCATATCCGCGTCTGGGATGCCAAGTACGGGTTCCTGACATCGATAAAATCTGGCGTGCCCCCCCTCGATATCACATTCAGCTCGGGAGACATATTCCACATCCACTACCAGGATTTTTGCTTTGACTACACTATCGGTTCCTCAACTATCCGTCGTAGGGAGCTACCCCTAGCTGGGCAGACGCAGGAGAGGCAGTATCGCGTGGACAATAGCCATGAATGGGTAATTAGTGGCTCAGAGAGGATTTGTTGGATTCCACCGGAGTATACCAGCTCATCTCAAGCTAGTCACTGTTGGGCCGGGTCCTCGCTGGTCATGGTTGGGCAGGATGGGACGTTGAGGAAGTTGACATTTCGAGAACATTAGTATGAACGACAGGACACACATTGTTGGTTGTAAGCTCCATATTCTAGCATCGTCTCAGCGTGAGACCTTTAAATTAAAATTTCGTCATGAACTTCCAACCACGAGCAGTGATAATGCTCCCTCATCTGTTGGCCATGGAGTAAGTACCTCGCTCAGGAGTTGATAGGGGAAATTACTGACCGTGTTCCGCTTGAGCGCATGCGGTTCTGCTCGTGTTCCGGGGAACTGGCGGCCGAGGAGTCAGCAGCGGCAGTTGGAAACCATCTGGTTCCGGAATGGAGATCTCGCTGGTCGCTGGTACACGAGGGTACCACAAGATCTACAGGGCGCCCCCCATGCCTGCTTGGTTCAGCTCAGGGACGGCGGCCTCACAGTCAGGAACCAGGAATGCTGGTCAACTGCGTTCATTGGTGCTTCGTCAACTTCGGGTCCCTGAGGTTGATCCAGCGAGCGACGAAACCCCGTCCTCTTCGACAATTTCAGGAGGGGAGCTACCGGAATACTCACCAACAACCCTTTGCGCACGTACGAAACTCGCATCCTACCGAACCTCCATCCTCGCTGATTCTCCTTAATCATTGTAGGGAGCCCTTGGATCCCCCCTGTAGCAGGTTGCCAAATCTCATTTTGCGTGCGATAAGAACAAGGGATTGGTCGCTAGCTACCTCTTAGAGGGCGGCGGTTTTGACCAACAGTTGGATCTCCAGACTCCGGTGCTGTGTTAGGCCTTTAGGTATATTGTGTCACTGACATATTTCCGTTATGCACTCGGTTTTGTGGGGCGGCCCACCGGTTCAAAAGTCCTGGACCTCCCTTTGTCCGCGAAATTGTTCAAATAGTTGAGTGTTGCCGGTGAATGTTGAATGGACCCTTGATACCGACCTACGTGTAGGCATCCGATAATTATACGCACATGCAACACGTTGGCTTTCCCAAAGCTTCTCGCATTTGGATGCACCCGTGGGCAGATGGCCATACATCTACTGACCCATGTGTCAACCAATGAGAATTGTTCCCGGCCATTTCTTCGGGGGAAATCACGGTTTGTTCAAAGGATATCCTGTGTGTTAGTTTGTTGCCTGTTCTGTTGAGGGTGTTGGTGAAAGACTGGGGACTCACGGTCCTCTGGCACCGACATCAACTGTACTTGCCAGCGTCAAGCCGACTTGATGCACCCAACTAAGAGGCTAGACTTTTCTAATCATGGCCGTGACATTCAGCGTCTGAGCGGCGTCCTGTCATCCACCATGCACCACTTCCGACGAAAGCCTTCGTCGTCGTCGACACCGACAAACAATCGACCGCCCACACCCACATCGCCGATTGAGCTCATAAAGAAGGAATTCGTCACAAACCACTTCAAAACCAAAAATCCGAGGGCGCTCGGTGCTTCGTCGACCGCCATCGCATTGTCCGTCGGTTCTCCATCTTGCAAACCTTTGGATACTACGATCGATGAACCTGGGTCGTCAAAAGAGTCGGGTTGGAGGACGGCGTACGGAGCGGCGAGGATGGCCGTCGAGATCGCCAAGGAATCCTCTGATATGTTTTTACCGCTCAAGGCCGTTGTTGGTGCTCTCACCGTTCTCGTAAAGAACTACGATGTGAGCCCTCGAGTGTCTCGCTCTAATCAACCACTGACAATTTCTAAAGCAAACCACTGCCAATGCAGACCAGGTCAAAGAAATCGAGGAAAGGATACAGACGCTTGCTCAGGTACTCGCATCCCCGGTGGGCGACCAGGACAGTGGAGAGAAGGCGCGGAGAAAAGCTCTTCGGAAGTTCGCGCTCCTCCCCAATGAAACACGAACGCGTTGCTAAACCGCATTGATCGTTCGCAGGAAATTGTATAGGATTATTGTAAAGCTCAGGCCGCTGTCTGAGCAACACGGGCTTTTGAAGTTCTTAAAGAACGTTGACCAAGCCAGCACCTTGAATAGTTTCATCCAAGATCTGGCTTACGCTGTCACAGACTACCAGGTATGCGTCGTGGATCCCCTCCACACAAACTAGCTAATGTTTTGAATAGACATCAATACAGCAAAACACCTATGCGAATACCCGAAACATTATTGTAAGGCAATTCCTTCGGGGTGATTGGGTGAGTTGGGACTGAAACTGTCATCAGGAAGCTGCGGATCTCGCGTTCCTAGAGAAGTTGGATCCGGTGCATAACGCAGGATACCAAGCCGGTCACCACGACGTATGTCTCCGAGGGACCCGAGAGTCCGTCCTCGATGGGATCATGCGATGGGCCAAAAATCCTCAGGACAGACACGTCTTCTGGCTCAACGGATTGGCGGGAACTGGAAAGTCAACCATCGCCCAGACGTTCTCCGAAATGGTCGCGAAGAATGGGACCCTCGGCGCCAGCTTTTTCTGCTCTCGGGACTACCTCGACAGAAGGGAACTAAAGAATATCTTCACTACACTTGCGCACCAGCTCGCATGCCGATACCCCGCATTTCGGAACCAGATCATTCAGATCATAAAGCAAGACCCATCCGCAGCACACAAATCACTTATATCCCAACTCAAGGACTTGATTGTGGACCCCCTCTCATCTACGGGCATCTCGTGCGTCATCGTCGTGGACGCTCTGGACGAGTGTGTCGACGATCAACCCGCCTCGGCGATCCTCTCCGTTCTCGGTCGGTTTGTCAAGCAACTGCCATCGGTCAAGTTCTTCATCACTGGGAGACCCGAACCCCGCATTCGAACCGGATTTCGCCTCCCCCTCATGGAACCGATCACCCAGGTCTTTTTGCTACACGAGGTTGAACTGTCCAGTGTCGACGAGGACATTCGATTGTACCTCCAGGAGAAGTTGGCTGCCGTCGCCAGGCGAAGGAGCGACCTCGATCTCCCCAACCCCTGGCCATGCGACAAGGACCTCGTGGCTCTGACCAAGAAGTCTTCTGGGCTATTCATCTTTGCCTCCACCCTGGCCAGGTTTGTCGAATCGGAGCATCACGACCCTAACGAACGCCTCCAAATCATCGTTGCATCGCCGGACAGCACCATTCACGAGGGACGTGCGGGTATCGACCCGCTATACGCTCAGGTCCTGATGCACGCCTTTTCCGGTGTCAGGGGAACCACAGTGTTCGTGAATTTGAGGAGGGTTTTGGGTGCCGTGATCCTGGCGTTCAACCCGTTGTCCCGAGCACAGGTTGCAAAGATACTCAATATCAAATCATCCATCATCACGACAACCCTGCGGCATCTCCACTCGGTTCTTCTCATCCCTAAAGGGGATACCAAGGAAATCCGTGTTTTCCACAAATCATTCCCAGACTTCCTGCAAGACCCCAGCCGTTGTTCCGACTCGAAGTTCTTTGTCGATTCCCCTGCTCACCACGGCGATATGGCGCTTGGATGTTTGGAGCTGTTGAAGAAGTTGAAGCCAAATCCTTGTGATCTGCCGGACTTCACGATGAATCGAGATGTGTCCAATGTCCCGGATCTTCTGGAGGATAAGGTGGGGGGTGCATCACGGTACGCGTGTGGTTATTGGGCCATGCACGTTCGGTCTTCTCCAATCACCAACGACCACGCCATTCGGTTGATCGCCTCGGTGACCGAGTTCTTCAGGAACAACGCTCTTCCGTGGATTGAGGTTATGAGTCTCGAGAACAGACTGGAAGGTGTAATTCACAGCATTAATAGTCTTTTGACTGGCTTGACACGGTATGTGGATTTAACTACAATCCACACGAAAGCCATTTCTGACCCATTTACTTTCAAAACCAGGTTGACGTCTCTACCTCCGATCTGCGCAGTCTAGCAACAGACTGCCTCCGATTTACGATGCATTTCTTCCACCTCATCGAGCAATCCACACCACACATATATCATTCCGCTCTACCCCTTTCACCGACGTCATCAATGCTTCGGTCCACGTTACTCCAGGGGAAAACCCAAATCGCCGGGTTTCATGGGTGTCCTGATAATTGGGGATCGGTCGTACGAACCATCAAAGGTACTCTCGGAGACTTCACGTGCATGACGACAATCGGTCACAGGATCGCCGCCGCCTGTGGTGATGGCACGGTCGGTATCTATGACTCGGTCACAGGCGTCCTGAGGCTGTCTCTGAACCCCGTCAATGTCGTCGAGGTGATGAGGGGCTTCCCAGATGGTTCAATACTCTCCTGCATGCACCGAGACAACCCTTCGATAACCTTGTGGGACATTCAGACGGGCGGACTCATCCACACTTTCACCTTGGAGCGGGAGCCGAAAGACATCGCCATTTCCTTAAAGGGTCGCTATCTTGCGTGTGGCTCATCCGATGGCCGTGCCACCTTTTGGGAGGTTACGAACAAAACGGAAGGTCGTGCTCTTGACAGTGGTTTGCCGATTGCCCACCTTTGTTGGTTAGTGCCCGAGGGTCAGCTCATGGTTGCGGGCGGGAAGTCGGCGAAAATTTGGGATGTTGTCACTGGACGGGTCCTGCGATATTTCAAAATGAAGGATCCAGTCCATGGTGTTATCTATGCCCAGAAGTCCAGGCGGCTAGTCATCATGACTAGATCGGGAGCCGAGAGCACTATCAACATCGTCGACCCTCGGGGAGGGGAGTATTGGTCCATCGTCGACCCTCAGAGAGGGGAGTATTCGAACGTGGTTAAACTGGAGTTACCATGCTTCGCCTTCTCTCAAGCCACCGAGGAGCTTGTGTGCGGTCTGAAAACCAACGGACTGCGGTCATTCAACATTTCAGCACAGCGTTGGAGACATTTTGATCACCCTGCCACAATATCGTCTGTCTCTACGCTGTCAAATGGGACCGTGGTAGCGAACGCCGTGAGCTTAGGTATTCAACTGTTGAACGTGGACGGGGGATATGTTACATCTCGACAATTCATGGCGACGACGCTCACTGTACACCCCTTCGACGAGGGTAGGATCATCACCCTCACTCCAAATAAGCGCGGCCGCTTCATATTGCTGGAATTGGCCACCATGTCGCGGGTCCTCACGATTCCTCCCCAGGGAAGTCGTGTAATTTCAACCGATCGTGCCATCGTCCTTTGCGCATCAGTTAAAACCAACATGGCAATTCATTGTTTTGAAGAGAGGGGGAAAGTTAACCTGCAGTTATGGAAACTCCACTATGAACATCCAATATGGGCCGTGGAAATAGACGAATTGCCATCAATCGGGAGGATTTCGCCGAGTGGTGCCCGGCTCTTGACCTGTCACATCATGCATGACCCGGAACAGATGTATATCTGTGTCTGGGGTGCGGGAAATGGGAGGCTCCTGGCGAAGCTACTACTTGATCACCCCCGGCCTACACGTCCTCTTGACATCACATTCGACTCGGAGAACCAGTTTCACTCCCACCTCGACACCCGCCGTATTCGCTATGATGTTGTCCCTTCATTGAAGTCAAGGATCCCAGGCCATTTAATTATCTGTCGCGGGCGGCAGCCCTTAGTCAAACAGATGCGGGAGAAACAACACAGTTTGAATGATAGTTGTGAGTGGGTCATGAATGGCTCACAGAGGATATGTTGGATTCCACCAGGGTATATTGGGTCGGTTGGAGCAAGCTACTGTTGGGTTGGGTCCTCACTGGTCATGGTTGGGCGGGATATAGCATTGAGGAAGTTAACCTTTCGAGAAGATTAGTTTGAATGATAGGATACTGTGTGAACCTTAAATCCAAACCTCATCATGAACTTCCAACCATGAGCAGTGATAAGGCTCCCTCACCTGTTGACCATGTTCTGCTTGAGTACATGTGGTTCTACTCATTAGTTGCAAGGAATTGACTGTGGAGAAGTCAGCAGCAGTTTGAAATCATCTGGTCTGGGGATGAAGATCTTGCTGGCTGTGGGTACACAAGGATATCACAAGATCCAGAGGGCATCCCCTCTTATGTCCATTTGGCTCAGCTCAGCAACCTCAATCACAGTTGGGAACCAGGGATGCTCAACCACATTCTTTGGCACTCTGTCAACTTGGGGTCCCTGACGTTTATTTAGGTGGAGCTGTCCCTGCTCAGCAAGTAACAAAACCCCATCCTGTTTGAAAGTTTCAGAAGGGGAGTTACTAAACTGTTCATAAGTGACCCTCTGTGTGTATACAGAACCTTTTTTTCACTTATCCTCTCTCTTCTAAGCCTGGGGACTTTGGTGCTCATCAACCCAGAACCAAGGGGGATGCTACCATCCACCTAACCAACCACTCTGAAATGCATGTTGAAGAAATTACATATTTATTACAGAGGATTAGAGGTTGCCACCACACCCTTACAGTGTCCACTCAGCTTTCAAGTAACCACAATCATACAACCACCACCCAGGGAACCACTATCTGTGGGTTTGGTGTACTCCTTGCAGTTTCATCTGGAAATGTGAAGAACACTCTTGCTAGTAAGTTCTCATCATTTTCAATATATTATAGAAGCTTAAATTGGCATTGGTAGACCTAATGTGTACTACATGGACCCACTGACTTCAGGGACATTCCTTTCTGAGTGCAGGTTTATGAGGCTGGGAGTGATCATTGGGCCCTGTTGGCTAGGATACAATTGATCACTCAAATTTGTAACCATGTTAATCCAATTGCCTCACTTTGAAAATTTCTGGAATACTACAAAGAGGAATTATCTGCACATGTGGCACATTTCTATCTGGTTCCCTGGATTTATCATTCCCCTACTTCTTCTTCCTCCTGCGTCCCTTTGAGGGGGTTTCATAGGAGTGGTTGGTTGCAGGACTTGCTGTTGAACTGTTTTGACCTACAGTGCCAAATATGCCTGTGGTTAAGCCTGATGGAGAGCCATCCATGCCTGTGGTTGGAACCAATGAAGAGCCAAAAAGAGGTGTGCCAGAGGAAAAAGAACTCTGTTTAGGAGTTAAGAGTTGGAGTCGGATAGACATTCCACAGTAATGATGAACTCGAATCTCCTACAGGATGATGCTTCAGTCCAAATACAGCAAAGTATTTCAGGAATCTTACCTCAGGTGACAGTGAACGGTATGGTAGCATGCAGCTGATATTGTGATATGCCAATGTTAAGAATGAGTCGGTTGGGTCCTTATCATAAAATGGTGCAAAGTCTGGAAGGTCCTGGCTCCCTTGATTGGGTCTAGGGGTGGCAGTCACAGAGAAAGGGGAGGGTACACTCTCAGTGCAAACCAGCCCCTCAAAAACCAAAGTTATTGCTGCTGCACAATGGGGGTCTTGTCCCAGAGATGATTCCATAATCTTCTGGCGGATTTCTGAGGTGCTCTTGGTGCTCTTCAACTCCTCTTGGAGTAGCTTGTATTGCATTTCTTGTATCTCCCTATTCCTGATTACCGATAAGTCAATATAACACTTTTAGGGTAGAGGGCACTTACTCTGAAGAGAACTTAGAGAAGAATTCTCCAACAATGTTCTCATCATTCATTTTTGACCTGATCACATTGAAGGCCAAATCCTTCAAAGTCACCAACCCAATCTGAAATGCACAGGTTTGAGAGAGAGGAATAGCAGAGAAATTCATAACTAACTTTATCAGATAATGTGTATCCTGGTTTTGGTGCACACTGAACCTCCTGGAAGGAAACACTTGGTGATGGATTGAGTGAGGGGGTGAATGACACCTCAGAGGTGTACATATACAGAAAAATGGATCTCCAGCTACAAAAAGGAGTTGAATTAAAGGTAACTCAATTTTCCCAAATGTCATACCTCTGCCAATCTCCAAGCTTTAGTGTTGGTGTCACCTCATTGTGAACCCCCTCAGTCACATTAATGACATTGGAACTGGGGTCAGATTTTGGTTCTACAAGTTCTGATAACAACATCAGTTTAGGAATTAGGTCCAGGTATGATACACTACCTGAGTTCAGCTTCTGAACAACCACAGGGTTGACAGAGCTGCAGAAGTGGAGGGGTTGTAGGTTAGGAGGGTGATTGGGTTGGATGCTTGTGACTGGGGCATAAAACTTGGAGTCAATGAAAACACCACTGGACAGAGACTGCACAATAGCATCCTTAAGCTCAACCCAGTTCTGTACCCTCTTAGCAGTAGGTGGGGGTAATACTGAGGGTGACTGGCTTCCAGGTGGTAGTGCCCCGCCCAAACCCAAGGTATTATCTCCAGATAAGAGATCATACAGCATGAGAATTGCATCCTGTGCATGTGGCAGTTTTCCAACAGCATACTCCTTGAACCTTTCTCGGAGTGCTGTCACTGGCAAATGCCAGCTTTGAACATCCACCTTGAGTTGTTGTACAAATAGATCACGTAGTTCAGTGTATCTTAGAAACAATCAGCATTGAAGGTATCCCTGCAACAGTGAGCATGGACTGACTGGGCAGCAAGCTTGCTAAATGCCTCATCCTGCAAATGGTACACCCTTAGGTTACTGCGGATCACAGCTAAAGCAAGCTTCCTGAGGCATGGGATGTTGTACTAGAGGGGTGGTTAGGTACTGTGCACAATACAATATACACCACAAACACCTTGCTTGCCAAGCGATAAATCGACTTTGCGGATGGTCTTTGAATATCATCTGACCCCGTGACACCAACCTCAGATCTGCCCAGAAATGAGCCGCCATGTAGTGCGAACACAATTTCATGCGTGTACAGGTACAGCAGAAGCGCCCGAAATCTTCCAGATTGATGTCAAACTCGTGGATCAACAGATGTAGATATATACCCACGTAACGAAAGCCACATCTTTTATGACGATGGTATGACTGGTCTTCGGAGTACCTGGAGCAACTGATACATTTGATGTGGCCAGGTGAGGTATTGTGGGTGGGTCAGAAGAGGTGCACGGTTTGGTTGTTTGTTTCGAGAGGGGACGAATAGGGTCTAGCGACTCTCCATCTGGAATGGAGGCCTGCGAGTCTGAAATGCACACAGTCAGCAACACCCGGCGGGAGATAGGGCCAGCGTACCACCATCCTCGAAGTCGCTGTCCGAGTCATAATCATAACCATCCACATATGACACCCCCACATCCTCAGTAACCTTGTCATCGTCCATGAAACCTAGACTCAAATAAGTGAGAAATCTGGCAGGTTGATCCTATTCTAACCCTACGAGAAGCAAGGTGGGGAACACCCTTTACAACGACGCTGTTGGCAAAGAGTGTCCTCGGTTGCTCGATGCGCCCAGTTGTCTTGACCCGTTTCGAAAAGACGATAAACTTGGTATCAATGAACACGCCGGAGGAAATCGAGTGGTCGAGCGCGTCCCATAGTGGAGGCGGAACGGACATGGAATGCTGGAGCCCTAAAAGGGTGTGGCCGGCGAGCAGTAGCTACGGACTCGAACGCGGTGGTTAGGATCTTTACGAGGACAAGCCAGGATCTGAAGACACGTATGATCGCGGTCAAAGGCGCCTCCGCTCGATTCCCCTAACACTCAACGGTTAGGTCACGGTAATCCACTAAGGAACGGCTTTTGGACACTCCAAGTGGCGCGCGAACAAGTGTAGATGCATCCTGTTGCTCAAACATACAAGCTGGCAGTCATATTAACTAACAAAATAAGTTCCTGACTCGCGACCGAGGTAATCAACGCGCGGCCTGGCGCGACGGTGCCGTCGCAAGTTTTCATTCACCGAAGACGGCTGTCAAGAGATGGTTATCCGGTTCTATCCTAGAATTCTTTTGGTGTTAATGTCAGGCGGAGTTGCTGTAGACAGTTTTATTCACAAGAGGCCTGGAGGAATTGTTCGGGATGCACATACCTCTTGGGACGTATTCCGATGAGTTCGATGGCGTGGTCGCGACGGTTCGGAAGGCTGGCTAGTAGGGTTAAGCTCGGATTCAATGACCGGAGCTCTGTGTGGAAAGTCTACCGTCTGATCACTATTTGACCGTTGGATTGTTCGATCGTTGTTCGCAGACCCCGCTGAACACCTACAGTTCAAAACTCCTGCTGGAGAAGCCTGTCAAATATCAATCGCTAAGCTTGTCGTTCAGATTCGAGAAAATAACAGGACGTACTCTGCAGAGAAGGGCAGTTTAGAGACAAAATCCGCGGCCCGATGTAAAAAATCTGCCATTGATATGCAGGATTTCACCGACCCGTGCCCAGCAGACCGCAAATCACACGGACCCGACTCGCATCCGTGTCTGGGATGCTAAGGAGGGGAGACTCCTGGCGGCCCCGGGGGCTCCGATATTCACTGATATTACACTCGACTCGGAAGATCGATTTCGCGTCCACCATTGCACCTATCGCATTGCCGTCTCTCCGTCGATATCACACGGGCCTCGCCAGGTCATCAGTGGTTCAGAGAGGATTTGTTGGATTCCACCAGAGTATATCGGCTTGACTCGGGCTGGCCACTGTTGGGCCAGGTCCTTGCTGGTCATGGCCGGGCAGATTGAGGAAGTTAACTTTTCGAGAACATTATCTCAATGCGTGACCCTCAGGAACAGCCCTGGGATAATCAACGTGATAGACTTGAGTATAACGGAAGAACTCCAAGGGATTGAACTCGAGAATCAGGAATCCCACCTAGCAGCGGTACCATCACCGGAGCAAAAACTCCATAGACGTGAAAGGACGGGACGGGACTCAGCATCATGCGTGGGTTGTTTTTGGATGACCCGATGTGTCCAATTTCTGTGCGACAGCTGTACCTCAGCGTCAGGAGTGGGTAAAGCAGACGGACAAACAAATATGATATACCTCCACTGCCTCTGGGACTGTTCTGGGACGCCAATCGTTCCAGAGGAGTAAAACAAAAGGTCAGTTTCATGCGCCTGTTCACCGGAAAACATTCCTGTCAACCTTCCTTTCCCCGTAATCCACATGTCGGGAACAAAGGGGAGATTCAGCAGCGCCCCGTGTGAGACTCCTCCTCGTAAACCATGATCCTCTCCGCAGTAACCTCGGATCAGGTCTCAATCGGCCTTCAACGTTACAGGTACCGTCGACAAGGGGGCACTATTGCACCTTTATTGGCTGTCCCTTCACTGGTTCAAAAGTTCGCCTGGCGTACTGCCACTGGATCCAAGCACCCTCTTCAAACCAACTGCAATAACTCCGATATCTGAGGTGATTTTGGCTGAAGGCCACGACGATGTCGCCTCTACGATGCTCGTGTAAGAGACCGTGAGCGAATGACGAGACGCTGTCCCTGACATCTGCGTGGGTGAGTCTCTTGCCACTAGGGGCGTCGGTAAGCCCTAGCTGGTCCTGATGGTGCGTGTGCTCGAAGTTGTCGGTGGAGACGGATTCCTCGACGTTAGGTGGCGACGGCCAGACAGGGTATAGATGGTGGTCGTATTGGATGTGAACGCCAGGATGTGAGTCCGAGTGGGCGAGCACGACCTCCGACGTTCATTATGATCTTGGGAAGGTGGACGGTTCTCAAGTGCGATGGACGGCGGCTTCCGTAGGTTGGAATCCAACCTCAAGTTCAGAGGGAAGTAACTCAGTTTCTGACGAACAGAACTGCCCGGTCACGCACCACAGATGACTAAACAACGCCCTCTAGGCACTCGCACAGATGTGTGTAGTTGCGCTGTTGAGGGTTTCGGTGAATGGCCGGCGACTCACGGTCCACTGGCGCCGAAATCGATCCGAAACCTCAACTTGAGACTCAGGGCTAGATTTTTCCAATCATGGCTA
>Ga0307517_10004056_pt1 | contig 22646 bp, 21 predicted proteins | sample 23_EM_MG_FD_194515 | JGI IMG/M metagenome (GOLD analysis project Ga0307517, IMG submission 194515) | Populus trichocarpa ectomycorrhiza microbial communities from riparian zone in the Pacific Northwest, United States - 23_EM | ecosystem: Host-associated > Plants > Roots > Unclassified | place... | reverse complement strand
ACTGGCAATGAACCTGGCTACCCCCTGGGAATTGCTATAGAGAAGCTTACAACTATGTCAGGGTCCCAAACTAAGCCAACAACCACTGCTGTCCTTGCTGCCCTTGATCAACGGCTCCACCTAACTTACGACCCACGACACCATTCCACACATATAATTGAAGAGAACCAAGTTTCAAGCCACATGCGGTTAATCTATGTTGTACCACAACACAGCTACTTCCACTATTCAGGATATTCTTCAGAGCCATTCCTGGCAGAAGCAGCTGCCCATGCCTTGTCCCGCTGGCGCAACAAATATCATGGGATTGCTGCCTCAGTGCTAGCTAGAGGGATAGGAACTTTTCTTTCAAGTCAAGGTGATGTAGGGGAGCTAGTTGCAAGGTTCATCTTTATGTCAGCATATGACCACGCAGTGGAAGGCTCTTCTCCATCACCACCAGGCTCCCCATTCACTCCTCCACATTTTAGTGATGGAGTGGATGTGGAAACCTTCCTCCATTCACTCATTGCACACGAGCATGTCGAAAACTTCCTCAACTCAAAACCTGGAAACCTCTCATCACACTCCAGTGGTGGGGACACCCATTCACAGAACCCCAACATCACTCTGCGTGAAGCATTCTCAAGTGCTTCAATCCGATTCACCCACTTCATCCGGACCACGGACCCCATCTGCGTCAGCCTTGCCCAGGCTGCTCTCTGCCGTGGCACGGCCATTATGTGTCACCTTACTCAGGAAGCGGTGGATTTCATCATACCAGTCATGATGAACCGGGGCAACCAAATGACAAAAGCAGAGGTCACCGCAATATTCGTCCAGTGTAAACTGCGAAAGCGACCTTCACCAGCAACTCTTGACATTGATGCCAATTCCATCCAATTCTTCGAGTCTGGACAGCTTCCATACATTGCAATCATCATGGACCTTGGAGGCAACAAGGACGAGGTCAAGTTCCGTGAACAGGCAACCCGACAGAGCCCTAGGAACAACCGAGATACACTAGATGGTGTCCACCCGCAGTACACTGTTACAATTTGTGGTTGTTCAAACCGCGTATATGCAGCGATTGACAGTGGGGATGAAGCTCACTACCAGAAGCTGTTGGGTAGGGATATGTTCTCCGAATTGGTTCGGCAGAGCAGGGCCAATGTTGATGCTGTTCGCCGGTTGGTTCCACTGTGGACAGAAGGAGAAGCGAGCATGGACTGGATAAAAGATGTGAAGTGAAGAGAGGGAATGGGACGGTTAATTTGACGACCGTTCGCATTTTGATGGACCATTTTCTACAGAATACTGCCCCGAGTTGTTGTTTCGTCATTTAGTTATTGACGGTACCGGGGCTCGGACCCACAATACCGAAGCCAGGGTCCACTGCGTATACTAGCTCATTCCCATCGTCGTCCCGCTCACAAAAATCAACGACGTATCCTGACACGAAAGATGAGATGCTGATGACCTTATAGATCTAGACCGAAAACTGAATGGTAAAATATCTTTGTCCCGCCCCGACCGTCACCTGGGGCTCGAAACAGGACAATTCACGGTGACTAGCACCCAGTATGAATCCAGAAAAACATTCTACCCAGGTAATGGAAAGTCGCTCAGTGATGTAGATAATGATACATGACCCAGATGTGCAGATCGTAGAGAGTGCAAGAAGATAGAAACGAGAGTGGATGAAGATGACCGCGAGCGGAACCCGATAAGAAAGGTAACCCAGGAGGATGCAGAGCGAAGAAAAAACACGACAGCAAACCACGAAAGAAAATGTGCAAAACGGGAGAGAGGTAAGGTGGGAGGAACAGTAGAATCAAACAACATGGCGGGCATTGCATCCGCTCGGACGTGAAGGACCGACCTCAACCTCTTGGATGGTTGCGAGTTTATCGTCGCGCTCTGGTTCGGTACCATGTCCCTCGACAGGGGCACCGATGGTATGGGTGGTGCTGGTCAACTCGGAACCACCAGGCGTGGTCGTGTTACCGGGGCGAGGTCTCCCGGTGAACCGGATGCCGGTGGACATCTCCAATTCAGTTCTATCTGGATCGGAAAGTCTCCTAAGGTTTAGGAGAAGACGGGACCCCTGGATTGGAGATAAAGCGAAGGCAGGCGAGAAACGGGTGGGATAAACTTACAGCGATGCACCCGGCGGTATTTGATGGGGTAACGAAGAGGGATGAGAGGAACGGTGGCGCGTACTCAAACACGAAGAGGTTGACGATAAGCAACACGAAGATGCTGTTACCCGATCAGCGATGATCAATTGTCGTTAATGAAGCCGATGCTAATGAACTCACACAAAGAAATAGACGGCGGAGTCCCTCGCCTGGTATAACAACTGATCAGAATGGAACGCTCCGAGGAACGAGCTATTGAAATATACCATCATGGTCAAGGTGGGGGGAGCGGCAGACCGATCTTTCCACCAAGCAAACACTCTCCACATCACGAGAGCAAACAGTACACCTGGTGATTGCCGTGAGCACAGACGGTAGATGTGGACTTTTATAACCCACTCTCGACGATGACGGGCGCAATCCTGCACGTGTGCTAATTGAGTACAGTGTAAAAAAATTTGGGAAAAGGCGGGACGCTGACCAGTAGCCAGCGATGATGGCAGGAACGCTGGCGGCGTAACAGCCTGGGAACGTACTGAAGTCCTGGACAACTGTATGAGGGTGAGAACCCCGGAGGGAATACGCGGGTAGGTGGGCGTACTGAGGACTTTTTCTCCAACATAGTCGTGTATCGTAAGGCCGACCAGGGTGGAGACGCCGGCTGGAAGCACCGACATCAGTACTTGGTTGGGATGGAAGAGAGAGGGGTGACTTGCCTACATACATACAGCAGGCGATTGCCAAGACGGGCTGGGATGGAAATGAATTGTGAGTTTCTAATGCGGAAGCCAGTCTGTCGCACCGGATTGTCTCTGTCTGTTGGGAGACATTAGGTGTATAAAAGAGTGGGTGACAAGACGGTGACATACAGAGAGCCCATACACGTGTGAGGAGGATACCTGACACAGAGGATTGAGGCAGGTGGGAGGGGGGGATACGGCAAGCGAGCGATACCTTCGATTGTTGCGTGGGTGACGGTTATGCAACTGGGCAGGAATTAGCTACGGGTGTGAGAATATTTATATGGCATGTACTTACACAACCAACCAACGCAAGTAAAAGACACAGCTGAGAGAGAGGGCTGAGTTTTTTGAGGACGATGGACTTGGAAGTACTGACAACTATCCACAGCGTTCAGCATAAAGAACCAAGAGAACGAAGTGCATGCGAGGTCACGTACATTTTCCGGAAGGTGAGTCCGCGATGAAGCTGAAGAGAGAGATGTAAAAATGAGTGTGATGGAAGGAGGCGTACTGAAGATAGACTTGCCGATCCCATTAAAGCTGTAAACCAGTGTTAGAAGTGAGGATCAACGAGTTGGATGGTCGCATAACGTACACAAGCATAGGTATCACGACGTATCTGTTGACCAAGAACAGAAACTTTGGTATCGAGAAGCGGAGACTGTGATGAATGAAGAATTGTTGAGTGTGGGTGAGTGTGAGGGTTACTGACGTCCACATTCTTGTGATCTACGGGAGCAAAATGGGCGGTGGTCAGGTGGATGGGTGGGGAATGTTGGGAGTTTGTTCTCGCCTCTTCTCCGAAAGTGAGAGCATAATCATACAGGAGGGTGGTCGCGCAAACGGCTATTCGGAGATTGGGGAAGTGCAAGGGTGGAGGAATGTGGAGTGAACGAGACCTGTAACGTATGCGACGATGTAGGCCTGGTTGGCCATTGTAAGGTACTCCTGGGGGGATATCTCGGGCATTGCTTGGGAAGCGGAGGTGAGGGAGAACGGAGGGGAGAACGGAGAGCTGAGAACATTCAGTCGGAGGTGAAGAAGGGGCGGGTTAAAGCCGGCGAACAACTCTTGACCGTGTCATAACAAAAGCACGAATATCGATCTTGGATGGATCACTGCCCGACATCGGGTGGGTATCGCACGAGACGACGGACAGGTGGCGAACAGAGGTAATTGGCGACCGCAATCTACTACCTGTTGACGCACGACCGTCCAGATGGGTCGTTCCACATGAACGAGTCTTTTGCAAGTCGCTCTCACTCTCGCACTGCTTATCGTTCGTCCTTGACACGACGGACATACCACGTGCTCCACCAGGGTCGTGCCCTTATCACGCCGGTTGCCGGTGGACCGCCCCGGGCAAACACCGCCAGCTATTGGTCGGAACAGGCATCTGGAAAAAGCCACGCATCCCTCCAGCAGACATTGCGTTGGGCAAGACAAGGACAAGGCCGGCCGTCGTTGCCGAGTTTGCAAAGTATGTCAAGAAAGATTGGCTACGGTAGTACCCGCACCCCAAAAGGCTGCTCGAGATCACATCCAACACCGCGAAAAGTCGATTGATCGTGATGAGATAAGAAAAATCTGTTAATGTCAATCACAGGTGTCTCTCCATTTGCACGCCCCTTTCTGTACGATGAACAACATTACATCTCCTGTATCTTTTGCAACTATGCATCTACCCACAAAAAGTGCCCGGATGAGTGTGTTCTGCCAACGCGCGATGCCGATCATGAGCGCTTGAGCAACCAGCCAGGTGATGGACTGGCTCGCCTCGCATTCACGAAAGTCATCAGCACGGGTAACCAATCCCTCGGACTTTACGCGCGCGGTTAGCGTCATCGGGGGGGGGGCGTGGATAGAAGAGGTAGACGTCCAGTCGTGAACTCAACAACTGGCCTCTCAGTGGTCCGGTGGCGTGCGCGGACTAGAAGTGTCACGTGCTGCATCATCCGTTCCCCTTGCGGGTCACCAAACTGCGGACTGGCAGGCACCCATCCGGAACGATTGCTCAATCTCGTCGGTTAATCCATGGCACCCACCCAACCTTCCACCGAGCAAACATTCAGGGCCAATCTTTCCCAATTCCGATGGGCCAACAGTGTCCAAGATGATTCCCAGCAACAGCAACCCCAGTCGTCCAATCCCTTCGCCAGATTCTACAACGCCGTCGGCGGAGGTTATATACCCCTGAGGTCGAGCGAAAGGTCAAACGAGGAGGAAGCTTACTTTGCTCTCTCCAGATGGGACAGGCACGTATTGAATCTCATATTCCCGCCCCCTCGCATGCGAATCATCTCTCTCCTTCAGGCTGATAGGCTTCGGTGCATGCTTAGTGGGGGCTGCAGTCTGTTTCTCTGTCGCCTTTTTGACAGCACCACTCATTCCCATACGACCCGCTAAATTCGCATTGGCGCTCAGGTCTGTCCCTATGCTTCCCTATTTGCATACACCAACCGCCTTCTCATCCTCCCTTCGTTCCAGCCTGGGTAGCCTCCTGGTGATGTTTGGGTTCGTCGAACGTTAGGTCCGCGTGCACTTTTCGGCAACTCACCGAGTTGATTTTCCACAGTTTCGCGGTCTTGGTGGGGCCTATCACCCACCTCAAACACCTCGCATCCAAAGAGCGGTTACCTTTTTCCGCCGCCTACATCACCAGCCTTGCCCTAACCATTTACTTCTCCGTATCGGTAAGCTTCATCCTCTCCATAGATGCTCGCCCAGGGGCTAAGATGCCACTCCAGGTCAAATCGTATCTGGGGTCCTTGATCTGCGCCGTGGTCCAGGTCATCTGCCTCGTCACATACGTCGCAGCTTATTTCCCCGGCGGGGTCACCACTCTTCGCTTCGGTTCCAGCATGATATTACGAGGAGCATCCTCCATCTTACCTCGGTGACGCATCCCTCTGAGGGTTATGTATGCGATTGGATGCACGTATATATTTATTTGCGTCCCGTCATCCGATATAAAATACTAAGATCAGGCACCAAAATGTCGGTACACCCGCTAAGGTTTACACTAGATATATATACTGGGAGTCCGTGAACAATGCATGCTATGAAACGTATTACGAAGTGGATATCGTGGGAATGATAAATTCGTGGCGGATCGTGAAGAGGGCGTTCATCGTAGCTTGGTCGTTATTTCGTCTTGCTGAGTTTCGGGAAGGCAGAAACAGATTGTCGCATGTGCTGCGGTTCCTGGTGACGGTGATTAGGGCCACAACCTCTGGGAGCGACCTCTCCGCATTTTACGTGAGCACTTGGGATGGTTGCGCGTCAGAAGCTCTGAACCACTTGTTTCTGCGTCAGACAGAGACTCACCGCAGACCGCAGTCGTCACACTCAAGAACCGGCTTCCAACCGATGCGTTTGGCGCATATATCACACTTGGCCGTCAACAGTCCGCTTGTGAAAATGAGCTCGAATGGGTTCCATCCCACCTCCCCGGGCGGCGAACGTTGTGGGGGTGAAACGCTGCCGTTCGATCGTTTGGCGCCAGGTTTTAGGAGCGTGAAACGATGAACAAGCGTGGAGGGAATGGATCTGATCGTGGACCCTCCCTCGGTAGCGGCCGTGGTGGAAATCGAAGAGTGCGCAGTCTGGAATGTTCCCATGGAAAAGACCGAGGTAGCGTTTCTTCTTCCCACATCGTCTCTGGCTCCATTGTCCCCGTTCTCGGTGGGTCTGACCGTGAGCACAGAAGAAAGGGACGGCAGGTTGTTGCCCTGGGGTTGTCGAATCACCGTGGTACTGTAATCTGATAGCGCACTCTGAGTATCTTCTATGAGCGGCTGGGCGCTATCACCCGAGTGATCTGCAGAAACGTTGACAGGCACAATGGGTATCGCTGGGTCCTTGGAGCGACGAAGCGATACCACTTACCACTCCATCCACTCGTGAGACCGACCTTGGACAGTTTCTCGACAGCCTGGGTCAACTCTTCATCAGATTCGTCGCTTGCGTAGTCTGATCTAGGGGAGCCATTTCCAATGTCCTTTCCTATGCCCATGCCGAAACTTGGTATCCTAGGGACTGCACTTGGTCGTTTCGTACCCGTCATGAACTTGATGGTACCGACATGGAGATCGTCAGCTTCCGAGGGTCCGCTCAGGACTTCTGCCTCAATCTCCCGAAGGCGGTCGAGGATAGCGCGTGTCGTTGGACGTTGCGACGGTTCGTTGGCCAGACAATCGATGCACAGTTGGATCAGGGCAGGGGGGCAACCGGGGCTAGCGCGCCTCCGAATCTCACCTTGATCTATGGCAAAGCTTGGTGCTGAGCGCTTGAATGTATTGTCGTCGGCAAGTTTGCGGCTGGCGATCTCGCAGAACATGACACCGAGAGAAAAAATATCGGTCGGGAGATCGAATTCGTTACCGAGGAGGATTTCTGGCGACATGTATGAGTCCGTTCCGCAGAAGGTCAACCGCTTGCTTTCGTCCGCATTCCGGGCGGCTATGCGAGCGAAGCCAAAATCGGTGATCTTTAAGCGACCGTTCGAAGTGACCAGGAGATTTTCGCCTTTGAGATCCCGGTGTATGCAGCGACGAGCATGGAGGTAGGCAAGAGCTCGGGTTATGTCTGTGGCGAAGGAGAGTCGCAATCGCCATGGAAAAGGCCTGGTCTTATCGTGGATGTATGAACGAAGGTTCCCTGTGATTTTCATTAGCGTGAGTGAGTAAACAGGGGGATGAGGGTTCTACCGCTTTCGATGAACTCTGACACGATAAAGATCCGGCCGTCTGGGTCAGGGGCGCGAGACAAACCGAGGTAAAGGACAACATTAGGGTGCCTCGCCTCCCTACAATTGTGATGGTGAATGCTGGATCACCCGAGGAGAATGTATGAGAGCTGACTTCATAAGTCTCCATTCTCGCTCAAAGTATTTGGAAACATCGTAATCGGTAGACGGCAGGACTTCCTTGATTGCGACGTCGATACCAAGGTAGGTCGCTGCAGGTGGGGTGAACAGGGGATCGGTGGATGTACCATTTTGGAGGGTTGACCTTTGTAGACGTTCCCGAAGGATCCCGCACCCAGTTTCTTCCAATCACCCTTGATGTCCTTGAAAAATAGCGGAAGATATTAGGCTGAGCAATTTGCAGAACATTTATGCAGTACCTCGAAAGGAATGACATCGAAAGCGTCAGAGTGCATGGTGGTGGAAGGTGAGAACAAGACGCCCAGAGTGGAAACTGTAACCGTGCTGACTGATCCTCACTGATTCTCCTGCTCGTCTGCCGACATCCACCCGACGAATAACGGCGACGACGGCACACAGCGGATGACGATGACTGACGACTCCGACCACCGTCCCCGCCCCAGGGCAAACACTGCTACCTTTTCCGCCTTTGGGTGGCGCAAACCTCCTCCTCAGCCGAGCATGCCGATGGCCACAACACCTCCCAAGCCCACATCCATTCACGGTCTTATCGAGGACCTCACACCCCCCGCCGTACCTTCTTTAGCCTACGCTAGGTCCTTAGCCGCTCTCCTTCAGACAACTTCCCCTTGTCCCCCTCTTCCCGCACTCATCCCGATATTGGGAACACTCTGCACCGAACATTCCCCTTCCTCCTTGCAGGCCGCGGGTTACGACATACTCGCCGCGTATTGTGGTAACTCTGAGACCACGCTAACCTCGAGCTCAGATGTCCTCGCTTGTTTCCAGCTCTTTGATGCACCATGGATTATTGATCTTTGGGAGCCCCGATTCAAAGCATTTACCAACTTCCGCAATGCGATATCGTACGGAGATGTATTCCTGTCCAACACATGCGCAACAATAATAGGGTGGATAAAATCCGCATTCGACCCAATGCTCATCCCCGGTTGTCTCCCTTTATCAGAGACCCTTGAACGACAGCGCAGCCTCAAGGACTACTTCTCCTTTTTGTCCACTATCCTGGCTTCGACCGAGTTCCTGTGTAGAGCTCGCGAGGAAGAGGCCGCTCAGATACTTTCGCTACTGGGTACAAGTGCCCACGTTGCGATTCTCTTGCCTCGAGAGGTATCCCTTATCTCACTCCCGGAAAACAGCTCACCTCGAGCCCACCGGAGAAACCAATCTTCTGCTTCCGCACCCGCCATCGGCTCGTCAGCTGTCCGCCACCCCGCAGACATCGCAGTAGAGGCATACGTGGAATTTTTATCAACCCAGCACAAAAAACTCTCGCATTTGGACCTTTCTTCCATTTTGCCACTTTTGTTCCGTTCCCTCGCTTTCTACGCGAGCCCCCTTCCTCGCTTATCCTTACACCAGGTGACCGAACACTCCTCTGACACCGAGAGAAAGATCTGTGGACTCATCGACTCCCTGTTTTCGGGACCACACGCGAGCTCCTGTACCCTTGTCTTACACGCTTCACTCTTCCCTGGTGCAGAAAAAAATCAAGACCCTCTCCCATCTGTGCAGCTCTCATTTGGAGCCCACAGGGTCCTCAGAAACCTCCTCCGTCGATCGCTCCTCACCCGACTAGCTCGTGCTTATATATCCAAGGCGAGCTCACATACGTACACCCATACGGGTGCAGCCGGTTCTGTCGACCTTCCTCAGGACTTTATATCGCTGGCATGGCCGAGGGAGGATGTATCAGTGTGGGAATTTTCCAGGGTGTCGTCGATCTTCTGCAAGTCGTTGGGTGACTGGATGGTTTGGCAGCCAGGAGGTCATTCACTCGATCCCGTCTTGTCCCCAGTAGTCGTATTGTTGGAGGCCGCCGGTTTGCTAACCGACGTGTTGTACGCGTTAGATGATAGGGCAGAAGAAGAAGACGATTTTGACGAGGAGGAAGTATTGGCAGTATCCAAGGCACTTCATCAGTTGGTGCTATATATGAGGGTTTACCGGTAACTTTCTCGTGTACCAGAAAGGAAACCTGTCCTTGACCACTACCATTCAGGACTCCGGAAGGTGCTCCATATATCCTTTCGCGTTCTCCATGGCTGGATACCCAGCCGACAATGCTACAGACGATTTCGTTCATATTGTCGCGGGACATTTCCTTACCTGTGAACTGGTTCATGCCAAATATCCTCCTTTCGGTCGCAGATCACCTCTCAGACGAGGATTCATCCGAAGCGGTCACTGCAATCACCAGACGTCATGGATTCTCTCCAACCTCGCCGGAATGGATGGAAACCTGGGACGATCTGCTGAAGAACCCGAATGTTTTTTTAGGTTCCAAGCCTTTGACATGGGCTGCAATTCTCGAGGCCATAGAAATCGTGCACTCCATCATCAAGGATGTCCCGTCGTACAGGAAGCCTTGGGTAGAAGTGGTGTTCAACTTTTGGAGGACGAAGGCCCACTCGGAGTTAGGTGATGGTGCTGAGGTGTTGTGGCTGATTTTCGGCGAGGAAATCGTTCTAAGGCAAGCTGAATCTCGGTGGGAGATTCCGACCGATCCGGTCATGGACGATATACTGCTGTTCTTGACAGAAATGGCCGTACACGATCAAACCCATCTTGGCATTGAATCTCGATCTCCGTCAAACGACAGTTCCACCTCCACGTCCTCTGCCATTCCATCTTCAACCACCCGGCAGGATGCACGCGTGCCCCGGAAGGGTGGAGAACACACTTTACCCTCCGTCATGTCCATTCTCACTACGTTCGCTACTGGAAATTCATCTAGGTCTCAATCACAGCATCGGAGGGTCGGCGAGGAAGATGCTTCCGAACCCATACAGGGCCGGGAGGCACCTCCCGTGCAGATCGCTCCATCAAACACCTTTACGAGATCCGTCGGGGCAACGCTTGCCCTCATCCTGGCTTTCAGTCAGCCCGCGTTTACGCCTCATCCAGCCAAGGGGTCCGACTTCTATCTATTGGTTCGAATATTCCGGGTGTTGTTGCAAGTAGCCTATTCCTCAACATGCCAGAGAGCTCGCTTGACGTGTCTGAGATTTCTTACGCGTCTCCGAGCGGACCGTGACCACAAAGTATACTTCGCCACCTCAGGTTACGATCCAGATGGCCACGTCTTAGCCATGGCTAGAATATTGAACCGAGCCAAGTCGGAAGAGGAGAGGGTGGATCCGCCTGGCGGAGAGAGGAAGGAGCGTGGACGTCCGGCGGAACCCCTTCCACAACGGCCCCGTGGTCGAGCACTCGCGGCAGTTCGCCACCATTCCCTTTCAAGGTCCTGTCGAAGCGTCTCCCGGGCTACTGGAACCGCAGTTCTGCAGCCTCTCTGGCAGATTCCAGACGTCCTACCATTCAAAATCCCTTTCAGTGACACACCTACCAAGGGGGTTTCTTCGTACGCTCAAATACCGTCCGAGGAGAGTGGGCTACTCCCGGTCTCGGAATATCTCAACATCATTATCAGCTTATTATCCGAGGAACAAGATTGGGAAATTCTATCATTTGTCCTCTGTCATATCCCGGTACAGCTTGGCAACAAACACCTGTTTTGTGGACCCAAATGCCGTGTTCTCATAAGTCAGCTTCTTAAAGCACTGTGCGCCGGCATTTCGACCAAAGAACTTGGGGCGAAAGTACATCCTTGGCCAGATGGACTCAAACCTAGGGACGCATACGGTTTGGCCTATCATTCCCTCTCCGTTCTCATCAGCTACAAGCGTTGCTTCGATGGGCAATCACTACACCACCTCATTGAAGTCTTTCTTGATGGCTTGAGTGGATCACCCTCGGCCATCAAGTGCTGCCTCCACGCCCTCTCCTTATCAGCATTCGAACTCAAACCTTCGATGACCCGATACCTATCCAGAATCCTGGAGAAGCTATCTCAAATCATGTCAAACCCCACGATGTCGGTGCACATCATCGACTTCTTATCCATCGTCGGGTCGATCCAGTCCTTGCACGTCAATTTCCGAGAACAGGATTACAAAATGGTCTTCGGTGTTGCGCTCCAATACCTGCAACAACACAACAGACAAGATTCGGCAAATCAAATCTCGTGGGCGTTATCCCAACACGTTCGCATCATGTCATACTACATCATCTATGTTTGGTTCCTATCCCTTCGCCTGTCCGACCGGCCGAGGCACATACCGTTCATCTGTCGCCAATTGTTACTAGCCAATGAAGGACGTGCCACGGTTGACCAATCGACTGAGGTCTGTTTCGACTGGCTCGCACGTTATTCGTACGCTAGCGCAGATCCACGACCCGCCAATTCCATCCTCAACGAGATAGTAACCAACCCTCCCGGTGCAGCGGAGACCGCAATCTCGGAGAAGACCTGGATTGTTGGCAGTTCCGTCGTCACCATCCGTACCCTCTCTAGGCTCGGGTGGCTGGAGGTCGTATCGCGCAGAGCATCGGGCCTAACAAAGTTCCTTTGTCGAGCCGAGAACGTTCCACTCGTGGGGCCCGGCGATCTTAACCCGGATGTGCTCTCAATCCCGGCTAGTTTCATGATGGAACACCCTGAGAATTCAGATGGTCTAATACCCGAGGCAAGTACCTGACTTGGTGATAATGTTCGACCTTTGTAAACATAAGTCACCCCAGGAAACGTTTACCTCAGAGCCAGATGAAGCCAACGTTATACCTCCCGACCCCATCACCGGTTACGTCTGGAGTGGAGCAGCCCCTTCCCAGCGCCGCAAAGATGTAGCGATCGACCCCTCGTACTTCCCACTTCAACTATCCTCCTTCCCAGACAAGGACAGTCTTCCCTTTGGGGCTCTGGTAACAGATTCTTCGAGAATCAAATCGTTCATCCGCACGTTGGACCGGATGCCAGTCATCGACACCCACAAAGTTGGTATCATGTATGTCGCTCCTGGGCAAACCACAGAAGAAGATATTCTCCAAAACACGTACGGGTCGCCCGCATATACAAGGTTCTTGGAAGGGATCGGCCGGCTGATCAATCTTCGTGGCCAAATGGACGTCTACGCAGGCGGATTGGATCCGGACGAGGACGGAGAGTATGCCTATGCTTGGTGGGACGATAATTCCCAGGTCCTGTATCACACCGCGACGTTGATGCCGACTGACCCGCAAGATAAGTATTCCAACAACAAGAAACGACACATCGGGAACGACCTCGTACGCATAGTGTGGAACGATTCGGGGTTACCGTACAGGTTCGACACCCTAGCCACTCAGTTCCAGTTTGTCAACATCGTCGTAGAACCACATTCCAAAGGGGTTATCGCGGCCTTCTCGGACAACGTCCACGAGAACGAATATTTCAAGGTCACCGTACAGAGGGCTCCAGGAATGCCAGAGTTCTCACCCGCCGGAGAATTCAAACTCATCTCTGCCCAGGAGCTCCCCCTCCTCGTGAGGCAACTTGGCCTTCTCTCCGATTGGTTTGCGTTCGTTTTTCAGACGACGGAACAGGATACGCAACGTGTGGAGGTCATCACGAACTGGCGATCTCGGCTGGATACCATCCAACGGTTTAAAGCTGGGGTGGGTTCAACTGAGTCGCACCTGGGGACTGTAAGTGGGGACAGTACCTTGGAACAGCAGCATGTTCGGGATTTTTCTAGCATGTATTGAAAACCTTCAGATCTCGTGCCAGTCATCGTTATTATTTCCCCATCCCGTCTCGTAATGATGTGTTACACAGAATCAAGTCAAATCAATAACATCGTTCGGAATTCGAGACTGGGCTTGGCGGCGTGACCTCGCAACCAACAGAGGTGCAAGCTTCGGTTTTGGGCGGGGTGGGGGTGCACCTTCGTCCGAATCGCTGGAGATCTCTATAACATCGTCGGGTGTCGGACCCTGGGTGGCTGGGGTAGATCTCTGCGGCAGTGTAGGCGCTGGGGCGGGTGAGGCCCCAGCTCTTCGCCTGGAGTGGATCTGGACCTGGGAAGGAGACCGAGACTTCTTTCCCCTATCTACCATCTTCGGTGCGACCTTTCTGGTCGGTGGGGCTCCTCCCTTTTTAACGGTAGTAACAGGTGAGATGTTGGGGCCATCGTGCTGTGAGGCATCTGTGGTGGCAATGTCATCAATAAGGCTGAGGATCTTGGAGCGTCCACCCGAGGCAGAACGGCCATCTCTGGAAGGCTTGTTAACTAATTTCAGAGTCTGCTCCTCTGGCTTGGTGACGGGATAGAACGCTTTAAGGGTCTGCTTTGGCCGAGACCCCCGTTTCTGAGGTTCCTCCGCATCTTCAGGGGTGGACGAGGTGCCAGTATCTGGGGTTTTTGATCGACAAGTGGGCTTCGTGCGGGTGGTTTTTTTGGCGGTCTTTCGCTTGACGTCCTCTTCATATGAATCGATGAGAGATGGCATCGCCGCCTTGACTATGCATGCAGGAATCCACACACGGAGGCTGCTGGATGGATCTGGTAGGGGTTTCTTCACGCGATTGTCATTTTCGTTGGTTGTGTCGTCAGACGAGGATATATCAGCGATGAGGGGTGGGCGAATGTCTTTGATACCCGCGGAGGCGAGTGTCACGAGATGTTCAGGGGAAACTTCGAGACGGTACTCCAATAGCCCGTCTGTGGAATCGTGGTTGCGGGTCGAGTGGATCTTGAGGATGAGGTCCTGGCAGATCGGTGAACCATCGATCCGAAGATGGGTGAGGGATGCCGCAGTGGATGTGGCTGGTGAAGAGGATGGTGGTTCATTTTCCGATTGGTATGTCATGGCTGGCAAAGGGGGCCGACCGGGCTTCTGCGGATCCTTCTCCAGAGCCAATTCGCGCAGAAACCGAAAAACTGCGGCTGCCCAGATCACGGTGCGAAAGCGTTTTATAATCGTATGCCGAACGCCCCATTCGAAGTAGAGCTCGCAAACATATGCGACCCTGCCTAAGTCAAGCGGCCGTTCCCAGGTTGCCTTGATTCTATGAGCCTTTCCCTCTGATTCAGAAGTGATAGGGTTTGCATATGACATGAGGATGTCGATGTCCGGGAATTCTTCAGGGATGGCCTTGGATAAAGAATTGCACTTTCGGCCCAAGATGCCGCGGGAGTTTGTGCGGAGTTCTTCCGCTAAATCCCTTTTCCAAGCGATCAGGTATTCTTGCAGGGCCTCTCTAGATAGAGTGCGCGCGGCGGATAGCAAGCTTTCACCAAAACCACATTTTGCGAGTCCATGGGCCACCTTGGGGCCACATCCAGACAGTCCAGCCTGGTGGTAATCCCCACCGCTCAGAAGTGCAATAAGAATGAGACCGCCGTGGGTTAGGTTGATTTCTGGCATGTTGAACTCGCTCGCCCTGAAGACAACAACGTGATTTCCATCGTCTTTGGCTGAGGGACCAGCCGCGGGGTGCGGGCGGTTTCCCGACAAGGAACTGCTTGGGCTGAGGTGCGTTAACAAAAGGTGTGGGGGGGTATGAAGACGAGGCGCACTTGCGAATCACTATCGTTCCCCCGAAGACGAAGGTGTCGACATCGTCAGAGAGAACCGCGTCAATAACACCGGTTCGGTTGAGAAACGCCAACTCTGCTTCTGCTTCGCCCGGAGCCTGGATACGACGTAGGTTCATCCCAAGTGACATACGAGAGGAAGGTCTTTACCACATGCCATTCAAAGCCAAAAGCTTCGATGATGTTCTTCATACCATCCGTTAGCCAATGTGCTTTCCCGGAAATCTTCTTATTCCGTTTCATCGAAGGGCGTTTTGGGCCATCAAATACAAAGAGAGGCAGAAGGGGGATGCCAAGTAACCTAGAACACCGGAAGAAGAGGGTTCTCAGCTCCGGATTCTCTCCTTCGCGTCCGTATGTGGCGTGATAAAACCAGATACTGGCGTCGATACCGATACGGAGTCCTCGGAAACCTTCAGCATTGCGTTCGAAGCCATCCACGACGGCAAGGTTGGTGAGGGAGCGTCGCTTTCCAGCAGGCCGAAGTAACTTAACAGACCGTGAGCCAAAAGAGACCAAGATGGAGGCATAATAGATCTCACATCCCATAGCCCAGGAACACCCATCACAAAGGAGGTTGTGGCAGGAGGTGGGCGGCAATTGAGATGTTGATCACCGGCCGCGGCGAGGTTGACAACGCGACACGGTCACGTGATGTAACCATGAAACAATAATTTAAATGCGTGGTACAAAATCCGTACAAAATAATCCAAAGTCCAACTTTGCGCTCTCATAAATGTACCTGATTAACCATTGCTGTCATCTGTGAATCAATCCTTTGCTGCGTGCGCTCTGCAGCAGCGTCATACACATAACGCACGGCCGGATGCCAAGGTCTTCTGTAGCCATCGGCGGGGCTGAGGTTGAGTGAATCAGAAGAACCTGCTCGAACTTGGTCTTGTCCAAAGAAACTGTCGCCAGCATCAGAGAGGCCTGTTAACAGCATCACTCATCAGTGGGGTACAAAAGGAGAGGGGGGGTACATACGGTCATCCTCCTCCTCGACAACTCTTCTCTTTCCCAGTGCCTTCTCACTCAGCCCGATGGGGGTAACAATGTTGCACCCATTACCGTCGTCACCCGTTTCAGAAAAGGACCCTCGCCCACCACTTGGATGGCCTGGGCGCGTGGTAATGTCCCCGATTGACCTTTGAGGTGATGGCGTTCTGGATCGGGGTTGATTGGGTGAGGGCAGCCGAGGACCGTGGGGTGCGGGTGGGGGTGGCGCAAGGTTCTGGGTGTTACTTGTGTGTGCAGGCACAGATTGCAACTTCATCGAAGGGGTATTCCCAGGGGAAGTTCCAGGTCGATGGCCGTGGGGAGCCGGGGACAATGAACGGGAGCGGTCCGTCACATCGTCGAGCGAGTGCCGGTCAAGGTTTAAGTCTTCGGGCTGCTGGTGCGTCAGGAACAAGTGCACAATAGTAAGACTGTGCGTACCCTTATTTGTCTCTTGATTCCATCACTTTGGCTCCACCGGTCAGTATCGGTTCCAAAACTGACCCTTTCCCAATCATCATACATGCGCAGGGATTCAACCAATTCTTCATTCGAGATCAGCAGGGCTGCGAGCAGCTGTTCTTCCACCGTCAATTCAGACGGGTCTTTACTCAAGTCGAGAATTGTTGACTCTCCGCGTTCAACGGGGTCACCAGAAGCCACTCTGTTGTTGCGTGAACGCTCGGCGCTTGAAGTGGCCCAGGGTATTTGAGCAAATATCAGTTCCTGAGATGCTCTACACCGCGCATAAAACTCCTGTGAGTGGTAAATACCTGTACGACAGTGGTCTGAACAAGACTTGCCTTGATGACAATCTCCTTCTCCTTCATTTCCTCTGGCTTTGTATAGGTGACGGCCTCCGCTAACAATGCGGCGTTACCACGTCCAATTTTACACTCCTGGAAAAGGCGTCGAATATCCTCGTCCAAAGGGATAATGAGGTTGTGTGGACTGGTGCGTGAGTAATTGGACTGAGGGTTGGGTAAATCCTAGGAGCTCGTACGTTAGACTTAATCCGCGTGGGTAAAAGTGCGTCGTACGGGGGAGTCTACTGAATAGTTTCCTGTGGATGAGGGTGTCCTGCGTTGGATAGGGGGGTTAAACATTGCGTCGTCAGGGTCAAACGGGATACCCTATGCGTAGGTGAGCGCCAGTCTGAGGGGAAATAATATGGTAAAAGCGCACGTTATCCGGCTTCCCTGGGGGTTTGACCTTCCTCCAAAGACCGCGAAAACCTTCTCTATCGTTTTCTAAAGATCATTCCAGCACACTGGAGGCTGGTTGCGTGATGGATATGCTCACTTGGGACATTAATATGGGCTGCCGCGGCTACAACGGTCAGAAGACGTTCCCGAACGACCGGAACGGTCTGGGGGTTTTCCAAAACGTCTTCGATTGTTTCCAGGAACTTGCGGGAACTGGACTGATGGATGAATACTTGCGACGAGTTGCGAAGCATTATAGCCCAAAGCTGCCAGATGGGTACCCCTTCTTAGATTGAGTAAATGTAGCAGATGGTAGGGAGTGACCTACACGGGCGGCGGACAGTTGGGCTGGGGGCTCCGCGTATCTGTGAACAGGAATGATGAGTCCATCGTACCCAGAAGGTCCTGTAGGGGACTACGGACTTGAATTCTCGTCTGAGAGCTTTGACAGCCTCCTTAGCATTCGATTCACTTGAGGACGCCCGTTCACAAACTTCCAGAACGAGAGCCCAGTCTTCCGAAGCAGTCGCAGTCAAATAGCCTTCCACCCGGTCAGTACAATCAACGACAATATAGCTGGAGGAATCATCACACCAATCATCCTTGTTAGTTCTGCCTGCCCATCGTCCTCCCGTCCCCCTCGGTCGCGATTTCTCCCTCTTTCACCATCCCTTTCTCTCTCTCTACGTTCCCCAAAGAGCTTCCAGTCCTTCTTGTCATCTCTGATCGAAGACTCGTACTGACTACCACGGTCGTCCATTGAGATCCCAGGATGGGTAACTTCTATGTGGGGATCAAGCGCCCTCAGAATACCGACGGTAGCAACTACCCCTCCGGGCTGAGGTTGTCTCTTGCGTAGCAATCGAGAATCTCCCTCGCGCTCCGATTTAATCGACTTTGCTGGTAAAGGGAGTGAGGAGAAAGACGAGGACCTGGAACCGGAAAGAGGGTATGGCTGAGGGAGGGGGAGCTGAATATCCTCCTCGATGGTACGTTTCGGCTTGTCGCGCCCAAAGAATTTCTTCATGGCGGCAGCTCGGAGTTTAGGTCAATAGGAAAATATGGGACGTTTGCCGGTGGTGGAGAGTGTGGTGGAAGGCCTCAGTCGGAGTTCGAACTCGAGCATCAGGAAAAATCCGAGTCAGCCTGAGTCCATGTGCTTGAAAGTGCTTGGGAAGCACAAAATCGCACGGAGCCAGACAGTCCCTCTCGAAGTGCTTAGAAGTGCTTTCATAATTGAGAGTCTGCATCAAGTGTTTGGGATAGTGGTGTGTTCTTCGGAGTGCACTGGGGCGGCTGGAACCGCAACCACCTTTTCGCCTAGTACGTTGCACGCAACGAAAAGGATGAACATGCACAGGCATGGAACATTCAGCGAGCCACCCATAATTTTGTCATGATACAGGCGATTTACAGGAATATTCTGACCGTGGCGCTGTTCGCCAACGGTTGCTCGTTGTCAAGGTCACTCCCTTCTCCTTTTCACCCAAATACGTATGAGACTGACCAGCAATTGGCATGGGTCGCCATTTTTATCATCATCAAACTGATTATCTTCCCACTGGGCCTTGCGATGTAACACTGGATCTCTTTACAATACGTCCTTCCCAGAGGTTAGCCTTAGGGCGCGATTGGTGCTCATGCAATACGCGCCTTTGAGGGCAACGTTCTACCACTGGGTTATCGGAACGATGTTCACGTTCGTTTTTCTGATACCATTCTCCAGTTGTGTCTCTCTAACCATTTGGGCAGATATACATTCGCTATCCTCCTCGGTGGTTGTCGCTAGATCATGCGTCCTGTCGCCGCACGGGCAGTCGATATTTTGCCATTGTCTCTGTCCTGATTCTTTCCTTGTGGACAACCAACCCTCCGCTTCCCCCCCACCGCCGACACCGACGACAGCAACCAACCAGATAACCATTAGCGGCTTCCAAAACTCCCTGGAGCGATCCACGGACGTTGGTCTGTTCTGGCAAAGATCACAAGACTTTCGCCTTCACCGGATGCCCAGCCAAGGGATTCCCATGACAATTACAGTATTAATTTCCTTCAGAGCACCGCGGGGGATCTCACAGAACTGTTTGGTGGAACTCCAGAGTATAAACACAAATGGCCAGATAATCCGCCACTCGCCACAGTACCCCACCACCCGCCGATAGAAATTGTCTGTGTCATCTCGTCTTGTATTTCCTTCCCTTTCCCACGATTGCCCAGAAACCTTGACTTGTCCCCAGCACAGTGTTCGGTTTCGTGTGTGGCATCTGCGTCAGGGAAATACACTCCGGTCATACTTGAACGTGGCTCATCACAGGAACACCAACGGGATTAGAATCAGAACCCAAACTCAAGGACAAAGAGGGGGAGTTGATCCCTCCTTTTGACCAGAAGCCTGATCTCGTTTCCATCCCCTACAGGTGAAAAGTAATCTTTAAGGACTGGTCTTCCCACACGGGAGGCTCGAACTCCGAATCCTCACCCGTTGTGGGGATGGAGTCTCAACAAGAGTACCAGCGCTCGGTGTCGCCGCTGTCGTTGTGTACGGAACCGCCCCGCTAGGGGGCTGAGTGGCAGGGGCAGACACCTTGCAGTATTTACCTGCAGCCTCATGCTCGGCCGGGTTCGCCGAGTTCGTCTGAATGGCGATTTCCTTCCGAGATGAGAGGCATTCCCACCGGGGGGAGAGGCTCCAATTAAACATCCTTCTCGTACCTAGGTACGGTCGCACTGATACCAATTGTTATACTTAAAAAACAAGTTACCCCCCTCACTTTACTCTTCGAGCCAACTGCAGATACCACGCTGAAAAAGGTGTACGAGATCTACGCCGAGGCTGCGACGAAGAGCCCGTTCCGTGCGCCAGAGATACCAATGCGGACAGAAGGGTTCGGTGCAAACTTGTGCGGAGGTTTTCTGAAATATCATTTGCAGGAGGGAACTGGAAACAGGTTGGGCGGGGTGTCGAGCTGTTCCGAGATACGCCAAGGATCATCCCTCTCCCGACCACAAATTAATCTGTCTGTACGGAGAATGTGACATATCATATGCTATGTACGAAATACATTTTATCGCGAGATAACAAGCACATTACTGAGGGGCGCCCTCAGCAACCGTTAAGAGATCACTATCACCAGGATCTGTAACGGTCATGACGCTAGGCAGGATATGTCAGAGATTGCGATGCACAGGGCGAAATCCTAGGGGGTGACCCACCCAACGCGGAAAAGCTTCCCGGCAGCGGTCCCCAAAGCCACATTCGTACCAGCAAAGTGGTGAACAGAGGTCTTGGACAACATGGCATAGTACTCCAACTCAGACTTCCTTAACGGAGGGCAGTTCCCAGCGATCAGCACAAGCTTGGCTACAGGTTGCGATTGGTCAGTTCAAGGGACCTTCTCAGCCTCACGCTCCAGTCCCCGTGGAAAGAAGTAAAGAAAGTGTACTGCACCTTTGCCGTTTCGCATCTGCTTCAGGGCGGACTTGTATCCGAGAGAGTACTTTCCCGACTTGACGACGAGAGCGAGACGGGAGGAGATAGACTCGGATGATTTGGCGGCTTTCGATTTTTTGGTGGGGGCCATGTTGCTAGGATTTTTTTGGTTTCTTGCAAATCGAGAGGTCTTGGGGTTGTTGGGATCTGGGGGGGACAGTCCGTCTATTGATCCCTGTGAGTGACTATGCAGTTCGATCGGAAGTGTCCGGCCACGAAGCGACGTACACCATAGACCTCAGGGTGTGTGTGTATAAGTGTGAGCATAACGGATCGTCAGCGCTCATGCGGGTCTTTACAAACAAACTTCTGATCCTTGTCTGAATGGTAAACTCCGTGGAGGAAACCTGTATTCGAGCCAGCGAGTGTGAAAAGCTCCACCTACACTGTAAAAAGTTGGAGTGCTGATGATTAGTGCATCCGAGTACAAACAGTACTAGTTGCTATTTTCTGTGTAATTTTCGGTCATGTTACTGATCCGGCCCATTACAAATTCAGTAACCATGAACATAAAATTCATTTATCTTGAAGATCCTGTGCTTGAGGTGCATCAGGGAATAGTCTGATCACTTTTTTTTTTGTATCAGCATTTATATCCCACTACACCAACCTGTCCTATCTAAGTACAATCATTGAGCAGACAAGCAGAGCAAGTCTGCCAGGTCCACAACTATGTAAAAAAGCAGGGAGGAATTAAAGGAAGATGTGGCCTTCTTTCATAACAAGCATCTGTAATAAAAGTTCAAGTTTGAAAGGTGGGAATTTTTTTGCCAAAATGAACAGACACCCGCTCCAGACCATGTGAGCCGGAACTTCGGATAGAAAGTTGTGGGAGCGAACGCGCGCGCTAGAGAGCAAGAACAGCGAGCTCAGTGCGCGAGAAATAAAAGTGAACACTATATTGGGTTACCTAGAGAGCGAGAACAGCAAGCTACTCTAATGGTAAGCGCGAAAGATATGTGTGAGTGAAGATATAGACGAACCTCAGTGCGTGAGAAATAAAAGTGAACACTGAGGAGACTGAGGCGAAATCTAGGTATGTCTTATATCGAATTGTAACAAGAAGATAGAAGACAAGGTATGCGAGTTTCTGTGCGAGTATTGACAAGACGAGCATACAAGAGATGGACATCGCGAAGTGAAAACAAAGGAAACAAGGTTAGGTGCGTATCGATTTGAGTCAAAAATATATCAACAGACCACACTGGGAGCAAGGGGGCGCTTACCTGAGGGGCACATTGAGGTTAAATTGAGGTTTCTTAAATAATTTGTCCACACATTACCCAGGGGATACATGCTGGTCACTTTTGCAATGTACCCCCCACTTTGATCACAATATGACCTGCAATCACATGCTGGTCACTTTTGCAATGTCCCCCCCAAAGTAGCCACTGGGCACATTTTGAATTAAAACCCTGGGTTCTTTCACAATTTTGTTTGCAATGTGTCTACCATGGTTCTGAGCCACTCATTGAGACTTCTTTCAAAAGGTACCCTGCAATGTAACCACAATGTATCCAGCCACTACTTCATGGGTTCTTTGAGGGTTTGTGATGAAATTGGACTACATTGAGGTTTCATTGTGATTACTTTGAAAGGAACCCCCTAGGGACATTTTGAAAGAAGTCTCAATGAGTGGCTCAGACCCATGGTGAACACCACTGTAAGAAGAGAAAGTAGTTATTTGTAGTACATGACGGGTAACAAATGTACTGAACAAGTACTGATAAAATCAGTAGAAAAGGTTTGGGTCTGCGGCAGAAAT
>Ga0307517_10004055_pt1 | contig 22648 bp, 13 predicted proteins | sample 23_EM_MG_FD_194515 | JGI IMG/M metagenome (GOLD analysis project Ga0307517, IMG submission 194515) | Populus trichocarpa ectomycorrhiza microbial communities from riparian zone in the Pacific Northwest, United States - 23_EM | ecosystem: Host-associated > Plants > Roots > Unclassified | place... | reverse complement strand
ACCATCGGTTACATTATCCTCTTTGTATTAAAAACATCAAATCTTCGATATTTCAAATAATTCTAACACATCTTCGGGTGCTTTTATAGCAACCGTATTCCGAATACACGATGAGAAAAGAAGTACTAGTATAATACTGGCCATTAGATTCGTTGAAATATACGTTCGTGAAAATATGAGACATCCGGCTGGGAGCCTGTTTGGTAGGAACGGAAGGAGGTGCAACCGTTCCGTTGGCAAACAGTTTGATTTGGAGGAACGGTTGTTGTCAATTTTGGGCAGTTTCTCACTAGTCAACTGTTCGTTACTTTGGAAACAACCGTTCGTATGGAGAAAACCTTTTATCAAGTAAGAAGCACCCTTAGTTAATCAGTTTCATAGCCTAATGGCTCTATAAGCTTAATGATAATAATATTATATTATAATAATAATAATAGGCACTCCCAGCCTGGTCATCCAAACAAGATCCCATGTAAATTCACACCGCAGAAGATAAAGTTTTATACATTAAATTTTACCATAATAACACAGCGGAATTAATATATTTAATAATAATTGATTTAACAGCAATTTTTGAACTGTTTTTTTCTCTCATTATCCAATGGCAATTGTTTGTTATTGGTGTTTGGGGGCGGAAGGGCAACCGTTGTGCTATGGCCATTTGGGAACGGAATGGTTGATGCATTTCATGGTTGCCAAACGGCCGTTCCGTTCCCAATTTTCTGAACGGAAGGGGAACGGAAGGGGAACGGTGATTTGTATGGGCGAACGGAACGGAACCGTTCCTACCAAACAGGATCTAAGCGATTTCACGAACACTTTTGCCTAGGGACTTTAGGTTTATAGGAAGAAGTGATTGTTAAAGACAACTGATAATAACATAGAAGGCAATTATTTTACATGGCAAAAACTTTCATGATATGCTTACATGGCAACCATCCTGCTGTCACCACTAAGCAACGGAATGGTTGCTGCCATTTGTGCCAAACAGTCATTTTGCTTACGCCTTTTCGAAACGGAAGGAAATGGTCATTTGTATGGGCCAACGGAACCATTTCATCCAAAAAGGCCCTAAACTCGCGGTGGGGGTTATGTCTGTTCAGGGGTTATGTGGGGAGCGCAGCTACCCAGGGGAGGCATACTTCAGTACTCGTTACAGAGTGACGTCAAATGTTAATTCTTATTCCTACAGCTCACTGTGTATGTCGCTTCCCGACATTACACAGAAACCGACATAACCCCCGCCACGAATTTATCACCGCTCCTGCTCCTTACCACTCCTGTTCCTTGCATTATCAACCCCACCAAAGACAAACAATCATATAGCTAGTCTTTTTCCAATCTAACTATATCACTTGGAATGAAAAACTGACTAGCTAACTCTACAGGAATGGGCATCATGTCGATTCGTGGCAAAAATACATTTAGGGCCGTGTTGCGTCTGGGCCCCTCGACCGCTTTGTTTGCTCACCGTGCTTCTGCCTTTCCCTTAAAACCAACAAATAAGGGAAACTTGTTTGATCGTCATCCGCTTTCTCTCTTTGTTCTTTCTCGCCTGGCCCCCTCCCCTGGCATGCCCACCCCTTTCCTCGGTCGGCCCGCCCCTTTTTCAACTTGCCCGGCCCTCCTCTCTCAAAACACTACCTCTAACGAAAAGAAACATGAGGAGAAGGAGGAAAAAGACAAGGGAGGAGTAATGGAGATGCCCGACATCGAGCCACCCCTCACCATCGCTCAACGACTCACTATATATCAGGGGGTAAGTTTGACATAACAAATCTACTGAGCGAGAGTCTAATTAGCTACCAGCAAACGACGAAATTGGACGCGAATTTTAAATTACTTCTGAAGTGTTTCGTTGGATGTGGCTTGGGCTTAGTAAGTGGGAACAGTCCCCCTCCTTCTCGCTTGTTAACTGACACACACCAAAGCTTTGGGCGAAATATGTCGTCGACACCACTATGGAAGCACGATTGAACACCCGATTCGATATGGTGGGGGCGAGAATAGATAACCAGTCCGCCCTTTTTGATCAAAAAATGGAACACCAAGAATCGATGTTTCAGAATTCATTAGAGAATCTCGAAACCCGCATGAATGTTAACATTAGGAATGAGCTGGAACGCGTGAGGTTGGAAATTCGCAATGACCGACTTCAAGACAGAAGGTGGTGGTAAATCTTTTATTTTTTTATTACCATTGTTAATCTGCTAGCAGCTGTTTTTTCTTGTTTTTGTCCCTTATTGTCAGTCAGCTGGAGGTTTTTTTGTTCATCTTCAGGAAAGCGACCGCATTAGGGTATGCACCGTTGCTGCAGATGGAAGCCTTTCAATCCCGGTACTGACATGCCGATAACGGTATCAAGCGTTTCAATTGTTATTGTTTTAATTCAACTTTCAATGAAGTGGTTTTCTTTCCTCTCAAATATTGGCCAAGAATCACAACTTCGAACTTCTAACTTTGACTTCTGAGTGCGCCGTCACTCTATTCAATAACTCCCCCACAATAGTGGAAATGTCTCACTATCACGCTAACTCCTTTAACACAAACTGTTTTAATGCGTGGAACAATTATACTGTTGCCGATGCTCGGTCCCAACTCCTAGCTTGGTCACCACCACTAGAGCCCAGGACACGGCACTGGGACACCCGAGAGCACCTCATCGACAACATTGGGGAATGGCTCATGCAAACCGGAGAATTCAGAAGGTGGCATGACAGGAGTGGTGAAGGTGAATGTGACAAGGCAGTCCGGCTCGGCCACCGAGATCCGGGGGCCGGTAAAATATTCATGGAGTAATAAAGACTATCCTTGGGGAGGGAAGAAAGAGAGTTAGTGCTAGCATGCCCCGATGTTAGCTCGCTGGTAGTGGATAGGTTGTGCGACCAAGCTAAAGGACGAAACACTAATGTTACGTGTTTTTACTTTGACTTTGCTGCCAGTCTGCTACAGCCATGCTAGGTTCCTTGCTGGAGCAGATAGTTAGCGGAATGGAAACGATCCCGGAGGATATATCACGTGGCTTTCAAGAGCAGAAAAAGGCCATTGGTGGACGGGGACCGTAACTCACCGATATGGTGAAGATGCTGCAGGACATCACATCCTCACAGCGCATATTTGTGTGCATGGACGCTCTTGACGAATGTGCGGCGGTGTATTGACTCAAGATCAGTGGTTCACTAAATCAAATCCTAGAGAGATCCCCGGGCGCACGAATATTCATCACTGGGACCCATATTCGTGCTGAGGTTGAAAAGCGTCTTGGCGGACGGTTGATAAGTGTATCTCTATGCCCCAACAGAGAGGATATTATCAGGTATCTTCGTGTGAGGCTGCGCGAAGACGAAACTCCGAATGCCATGGATGAGAGTCTGGAAGCAGATATTGTGGAGAAGATTCCCAGAAATGCATGCGAAATGCACGTAGGGCCGTGATACTTGGAATCCCACCCCACATTATCCGCTGATATATATCTAGGTTTCTACTAGTTTCCTTAAATATCGAGCCAATCTTATAAGAATCAACAATCTATCGGAGACGGGAAAAGCTAAGGAAAATGACGAATGGGTCGGAGGTGGGAGATGTTTATTGTGCAACGACGCTCGAATAAAGGCCCAAAATGGGGATAAATCGAGGCTCGGGATGGGGGCGTTGTTGTGGATCAGTCATGCAGAACGGCCTTGGCAAGCGGATGAGCTCTGCCACGCCCTGGCAGTCGAGCTAGGCACCACGGACTTCAATACTAGAAATATCCATTCGATATCGCCATTGGTTGGCTGGTGCCAAGGACTTATTGTTGTAGATAAGGAAGCACAAACTGTTTGATTGATCCACTTTACTCTTTAGGAGTATCTTTCCGCTCATCCCGATATGAGTTCACCAGACTTCACTCCAATGGCAGACATCTGTTTGACTTATCTGAGTTCACAATAGATGAAAGCCCTTTCGATCTGCCCTCCTCATGATACCAAGAGCACACCGTTTCTAGAATATTGCTCCGTGTAGTGAGGAGTCCACGCGAAACGGGAGCTCTTGGACTGCGCGAAATCACCTGCCCTAGAGCTATTAAAGGGGCATTACGGTCAGATATCGACTAAATTGCTTTTAACGGAAATAGAGAGTTTGCATCTTTGGGATTTTAGTGCCCGCTTTCCGTGTAGTGGGCTGCACTACGCATCATTCTTTGGAATTATCGAAGGTGTAGCTGGATTGATAGAGATGGGATGTTATGATATCGGCGGAGGAGACCCCCCTGGCTGCACGCCGCTTGCATAGGCTGCTCATAATGGACATGCGGGAGTGGAGAAAGCTCTACTCTAGTGGGAAGAGGTCAACCCTAATAAGCTAGGTTTTAATGGCCAGACACCCCTCATTTTTGCCGCTAGAGGTGGACATGAGGACGTGGTGAAAATACTGCGAACGGCAAGAGGTCAATCCTGACAAGCTAGATATGTTTGGCCTGACACCGCTCTCGTATGCCGCCGAGTCAGGACATGAGGGAGTGGTGAAAATACTACTCGAAGGGAGGAGGTGAATCCCGACAAGCCAGATAATAATAAAAGCTAGACACCGCTCATCTATGCCACTAAGTCAGGACATCAGGGAGTGGTGAAAATACTACTCGAAGGGAGGAGGTGAATCCCGACAAGCCAGATAATAATAAAAGCTAGACACCGCTCATCTATGCCACTAAGTCAGGACATCAGGGAGTAGTGAAAATACTACTCGAAGGGAGGAGGTGAATCCCGACAAGCCGGATAATAATAAAAGCTGGACACCGCTCATCTTTGCCACTAAGTCAGGACATCAGGGTGAAAATACTACTCGAACGGGAAAAGGTCAATCCTGAAAGCCAAATGATTACGACCAGACACCGCTCTCGTATGCCACTTGGAAAGGATATGGCTCATATGAGGGAGTTGTGAAAATACTACTCGAATGGGAAGTGGTCAATGACAAGCCAAGTGATTACGGTTGGACACCGCGGCTCGCTGCTGGGAATTGCCATGAGAAGGTGGTAGCGCTTGTACGCTCTCGCAAAGCGGTAATCTCTAGTACGATTTAATGCGTCGCCTTGTGGAAATAGCCCCACCATCCCCTTTTGGGGTATTTTTCTCATGGCAACTGTTCTTGGACACCACCCTTTATGGACGCAGAAAATCCCGCGAGATGGGAACGTACATATACACCGCACCCTCCTGGAGCCCCTCGCCCGGGATTCGCTTTAATTGTCGAGCGAGGATTTATGAGTTTCTGTTTACAACGTACAGCAGAGCTTAGTATTTAGCGGTTGGGTAGTCATGTTATCGTTATGAGAAGGTCGAGTCCAAGCTTGCAGTTTCCATTCTATCATCTAACTTCTCTAAGCCTGTAAATTCTTGCCTGCTCTTTTCTTTTTCTTTCCTTGTCTATCTTCTACAGTCTTTTTCTTCCTTTGCTTCCTTCTCCTAAACTATAAGGTATGTATTTCCGAGATTACTCTCATAGTGAGGTTATTCAATTATCTTCTCCCGATATCATACTTACGAGTTGACCGCTCGATTGGGTCATAGTTTATACCTCCGTAGTACAGGTACTCCACCTGTGTACCCTACCTATCTGCGGAAACAACATAAATTTAGCACCCATACTCGCGGTGGGGGTTATGCCGGTTCCGGGGTTATGTCGGGAACGCAGATACGCAGGGGAAGAATACTTCAGTACTCGTTACAGAGTGTCGTCAAATGTTAATTCTTATTTCTACAACTCACTGTGTATGTCTCTTCCCGACATTACACAGATAACCCCCGCCACGAATTTATCCCTTGACCACAGCCGTTACTGGAAGGGAGCACGTGACACTAGCACCCGGAACCTCCCTGCGGAGGAATTTGACATCAATGATCAATCCCTTGCAGCCACTTGCTATGGAAGACACCTACCATAAGAGGATTATATTTTCTACATCTAATAGTGTAACTCGGTGAGCCTAGTAGCGTTGTGGGTTCCGTGGGTCACTTCTCGTATAGTAGTCCCTTAGGGGGCCGGGTATTCATCCAGTGTTCTCAACTGCAGTCCGTCGGTCCGGATGGAGGGCGACGGTGGACTGTGTCAAGCGGTCCCGTCCGGTTTTTTCGAAACTTGCCCGGTAACCCGACGCAAAGGACTATCCCCGTCGTTCCCCCGTGAAAGATGTTTCATGCTTGGCTGGGAAATTTTTAATCATTGCACGGGAACACTCCCCAATTAATAGGTAATCCTGCCCCCGGCCGGGGTTGCTTACGTCATCCCATATTTCCCAACACCCCCGAAAGTCCCGCGATATGGAGACTGAAAGCTGGGTATGCTACTAGGTGTGCCTCACACGCGTGTTTTAACACATGAAGTAAGGAAAGTATGAACAGGAGGATCGTAAGTAGATAAGATTTGTATATCAAGTGTTCTGTTTGGTGTCCTTCCCTTGCTGTATTTCTGAATCTTCTCAGGGAGGGTTTCGGGGAAAGCGGTCGATAATAAAATAAGGCTATGTTGGATAGAGAGTGTATTGAGATTCTTGTCCGTTCTGTGCTGCCAGCAGCGTCCTATATATACTCAAAAACCCTTTTCCTTTGTCCATCGCCCAAGCCCATTCTTCCATTACCGTCTCTTTCTTTCCAAACCACACCATCAACTATCCAACACATCTCGTCCCTGAATCCCTTGATCTCGTCTGAACTACACTCACACCCCGCTATCCCGGATCGCGCTGAACCGGATACCCCGCTGAACCGGAAACAAGTGTTGGCAACTCCAATTTCTCACGAAATTTCATTCGTTGAACCGGAAAAGGAGGTGTGCGGATTCGTATGAGATTTTGGAAAATCTTCACCCATGTTTCTATAGAATCTTGCTCTGTTGAACCGGATACTGACGTTGCCTTCAGTCAATCTAGGTTGAAATAGGAAAAACAGTAGTGTCAAGTGTGACAATTGGAATCAAGAGTAGAGGAGTTAATATATAGACTATGGAGAACGCATCCAACATGACTATCAAGCCAGTACCTATTTCTCTTATGACTACAATGCCACCAATGAACTCTGGATCGACTAAGAAGGTAGCATTGATGGCTTTACAGAAATATGAACTCTACTAGAAGTGGTTCAGAGGAGGACGATGAACACTCAACTTGTGTTCCTACAAGATGGAAGACCAAAAGTGTAAACACTGCCCATGAAAATTTGTTAAGATAAAGCTCTTGTAAGAATTGAGATAAACCTTTACTTTTCTTCAGGTTATACGAACTCCCCACCTCTCTGTTGTTCCGGAAACCCCGTTGTCCCGGATGTATTTTCTGAAATCTGGCCATCCGGGATAACGGGGTGTGAGCGTACATACAGAGTTTGCCCGTCCTTAACGTTCCTAATACAGGTGCCTGTTTCGCTAACATGATAGTGTGACACTTGCTTGTTCCAACTTCCAACTAACCTTAGTTCCAAACCTTCGACACCTCCTAGTGTGACTTCACCATGTTCCCAAAACATCTCGGCTGCAACTAACCTTTAGTCCATACAAGCCATCGCTTCAACGCCCATACATCCAAAACAATCTCCAAACAAAACTTCTCCTCATCCAGACATTTGTTGTAATAGCCGTGTCGAAGAAATGGAGCCTTCGCGAATCTAACCAATATTGTAACAGTCGATAGGTACTCATACATAGTCCCTCATAGTCCCCGGCAGTTCCCCTATGCCCTAGTGTTGAAATTCACGGGGGATCACGCATTTTTTCCTGTTTCTTTCTTTTTACCATAAGCATTGGTTTTATATTGACAGTACTACTACCGTCCTGTTTCCTTGGTTTTTGGTGTTGTGTTTTTCTTCTTTTCACTCGCTTTTCTCTGCCGCAACCCGGTTTCGATTGATGGAACTGGAGGCGGGGATGCAACTCATGGGTGCTGGGGTTGTAGCATCACAATGTTTCAGTGTGTGAAAGAATTTCTCCACATCAGGTTCTCGGGCACGGGAAGAAATCAATTGTTATGGCGATGGATTTTGTGCTTCATTGTTATTCTCACGATCTATCATGTTGCGAATGTGATTTTCCACTTCGGGCCATCATATGATATTGGGAGGGATTCAATTCAATAAGTGTCCATTCCCCCGAGCGGTTAAAATAGAATAACAGACTTCTTTTATTGTCTCTTACACAAGCTCCAACCTTCACTTGGCACACCGAATTATTGAATGGCTGACAAACCTTTAGCCGGCAGTCCCCCAGAGTCCCCCTCTGTCCCCCTGTAACATAATTTACGCCCATCCGGCTCTTCGCCGGGATGTGGCTCACCATAGCAACCACAGGAACATCAAATGTATATTTGATTATCTGTATATATTGTACTGGTAACATATTGAAAATTAGTTAAATAGTACTTTTGAATATGGAGATTCAGAATCTAGTATTTTCATTTGATAATAAAAGACACTTCTTCTTGTATATTAACTTTATTATGAACTGGTTCAAATAACATTCTTTCTACAATAGTAGTAAAGAAAATTGAAACTCAGAGCAAATACGATAGTTTAAGCATGTAATAAGATCTTATAGGGCTAGTATTTTATGTGAAAAGTGTTTTATTATTGATTTGTAGCTATGTTGGAAGATGCTATCATGGTAAAAACAAGAATAGTGAAATATATACTCTATAAACTAGATAAGATGATATCTGCTAATGCGGTTTACCTAAGATTCTAATACTTTCAGATATACTTTGATTAAGTAATTCTAGATATGATATGAAACTTTCAAGGCAGTTGGTTAAGCCTTGCATATTGTATTCGATGTTTATTGGAAAGTGATTTCGAAGGAAATAATGTCCTGTAGCTGCAACTGTGAAGGCTACATATGCCAGATGAGGCTAAAAGCTGAGTTATAGTATCTACTAATATATTTAACACCATCTAATAGGTTTTAGTGAGATTGGGTATTGGGATTTTGAGATTTCGCATCTCAACCCCAAAAGCACCAAATATTAAGACCAAAATTCCGTGTTTTTGGAGCTCAGATGCAAAATCTCCAAATCCCAATACTCAATCTCACTAAAACTTATTAGATAGCCTTAAATATATTAGCAGATACCATAACTCAGCTTTTAGCCTCATCCTGCACATGTAGCCTCCATGGTTGTAGCTAAAGGGTATTATTTCCCGCTAAATTACTTACCAATAATTATAGAATAAAATTTGCAAGACTTAACCAACTGCCTTGAAAGTTTATATCATAGCTAGAATTACTTAATTGAAGTATATCAGAAAGTATTAGAATCTTAGGTAAACCGCATTAGCAGATATCATCTTATCTAGTTTATAGAGTATATATTTCACTATTCTTGTTTTTACCGTTACAGCATCTTCCAACATAGCTACAAGCCAATAATAAAACACACTTGATATCAAATACTAGCCCTATAAGATCTTGTTACATGCTTAAACTATCATATTTGCTGTTGGTTTCAACTTTCTCTACAACTATTGTAGAAAAAATGCTATTTGAACCAGTTCAGACTAAAGTTAATATACAAGAAGAAGTGTCTTTTATTATCAAATGAAAATACCAGATTCTGAATCTCCATATTCAAAAGTACTATTTAACAAATTTTCATTATCTTACTAGCACAATGTATGAAGATAATCAAATATACATTTGATGTTCCTGTGGTTGCCATGGTGAGCCACATCCCGGCGAAGAGCCGCATGGCTGTAAATTACGTTATTGGTAAGTGTTTCACCATCCAATAGGGCTGAGTATGCGATAGAGAGTTTTTAGCCTAGTAATTCTGAATTAGATAGTGGAATGCGCATAAACTTGTTATGAATAGAGGGACCGGAGAGACCTTGAAGACCTATTTGTGAGCAGAAAGCTTATCACGAGATTAGACTCCAAGATTCCTACCCAGGTTATTTATTCTATTTGTGATGAGACTTTAGGGTGGAGATAGGTGGTGCAGAGATCATGAAAGATGACTCACAGTGTCTGCCACTACGAGATGCTGTTCCCCACTGCCCCTGCTATGCCAATGGGTCTCGCCACCCGTGCTGCAGCCAGCCATCATGGGGCTTTGCTGCCCTAAACGCACTCGTAATTCGGAGCAAAAAGATTTAATAATAGTTTCAGTTGTGATTGGATTTCATGTTATTTCCACAGAACTCCATATTGTAGGGTTGTTATATTCCCACAAAAGGCAGGAAACCCTTCACAGCTCCTGGTTTGCATGTGGTAGTATATTTTGGCCGACCCCACAAAAGCTGGCGGTGCCAGCAACCGGATTCATGACTAATAAGTAGTAGGTATAAAGGGATGAGTTTCCCGCATTCTGTGACAATAAATAACACTAGTTTGCTACCACAACACTAGTTCACATCTCTGCTGCCGACCTGCAAAATCACGCTTATTCAACTATGTCACGATTGATTGCAAAACGTCTTCACTTGGCTCCGCTTCTCTTGGCAAAGCCGTCTCCCCTCCTGAAATATTCTACTCGTGGTCTTAATGTCTCTGCAAATCTTCACTTTAGGGCAGCCCCAGGGGCAAACCAAAACACTCAAATTTCCGGCAATTCCAAACTCAAAAGACAGTTGACCCCCCAAAACGGTGATCTCTTGGTATGTTATTCGACAAGTAATAGCAGGATCAACTACTGACAAACAATTTGGAGTAGATGAATCATGGCCAGTTGGCAAATCGTGCTGAGAGGTTGGCAGGGTTCCGAATGGTCGGCGGAAGACTGGACTGGACTAGCTAGTCCGGTCGAAAGTCAAGTCTAGTCTAATGGTGGAAATTCGACTGACTAGACAGTCAGGATTATCGAAACCAACTCGACCAGGACCAGTCCTCAAATTAATATTGGGCTATGATGAGGTGAGAGTACCTTGAGATTCTTGTTCTTCCTACGTCTCCAGACTTGTCCTATATATACACAATCTTGACAATACAGAAAAGAATCCATCTTCCGCAACACTCTCCACTCGTCTCTCACCATCTGAGTCCAAACAGGTTTCCCAAAACTTCTACTCCCTTCTTCCATCCCTTTCGTTTCATCCTCCTATACCATTTCACCCATCCACTGCGATCCTGCGCAGTCCTGACACCACCGTCTGTTTCCTAACTATCATAGTGTGACACTTAAACGTTCCAACTCCTGGTAAACCTTAATCCCTCACCTCTAGTCTTCTCTAGTGCCAATCCCTAAAACATTCCAAGCCTTTCCCTTTTAACTAACGTCTCAACCAAACATACCGTAAGCCATCTGATACCATACTAGTCAATCGTGCAACAACAATCAAACCCAATTCTTCTTAGCAATGTTCCATCAGTGTTCCGACGATGGTGCAGGTATGGAATCTTCGTGAATTTCAACAAGTCCGACCAGGCCCGCCAAGCAATAGGATATGCTATTTTTATCACAATATGTTACGTTCAAATAAAGCTTTTCTTAATAAAACTTATTGTTTCCATGGATTATGCGGTGGAGATAGTGCCTCGCTTTGATTAGGGGTGGCAAAAATAGGTTCTCATGTATCGAACTATTTTTCTTGCATTAGGTGAGTGATATTACATGACCAACTGCTACAATACGGGTATTCGATGCGAGTTATCCATCAACTAATTGCATTTCCACAACATGCTATCCTCTCTATGATGTTATATCAGCCTGCATTGAGGGCCTGTTGATTTATACCGTGGCAAGCAGCTTTAAAATCCTACTATAGCTATACATCTATTCGTGGCGAGTGTTGGCCTGGGTGCCATTCTGACTCTTATGCGATCTTTATACAGACTGGTCTGGGACCAGTCCAAACCAGACCGGACCACCCAAGTTAGTCGGGTCTAGTCATCTACATCAACTAGGACGGGCCAGTTCTGGTCCTGCCTCCAAGACTTGACCGGTCGGACTATTCGGAACCCTGGAGGTTGGATGGCAGATATGTGGCGCCAACGGGATAGCCCATACTGATACTCGACTATGTTGCAAAAGTTTATAAGGCTGATTTTTACCAGGACTTTGCAAATTTTAGGGGCGATATTAATAGAACTGGGGTAGAAATATGTACAGGGCCGGATAGGGTAAAGGGCCATGAGGACCCTATATCTCTTATGAGAGAAAATCATCGGGAACTTATATCGCTTATGAGAGAAAATCATCGGGAACTTAGATCTCTTATGAGGGATAATCATGGGGAATAGTGATGGGCACGATCATGCTCGAGCAGAAAATTTGGCCCATGCTCGAGCATAAATCGTGCTCGAGCACACCAAAAATTTATGATCGAGCATGATTGTGTCCATCACTAATGGGGAACTTAAATCTGAGTTTGTGGGCATTGGGAGTGGGATAGACCAGATTAGCTGGAGACTTGGGGCCCGTTTACCTATAGACGGCCGTCTAGCAACCAGAGGCAGTGCCGACGGTCGGAGAAAGTCAGTTATGTAAACGGGCTTTCAGTTATATACTAGACAGTATATTAGCTGGGTGTGCGACAATTCTGTTTTCTTTACCTACACTCAACTGTCTGTCTCTTTCTAAAAATTAAATTTGTAATCGTGGTTGTGCTAGACGGTGGCATCTCCAGCGTTATCTGGCAAGCAGCGCGAAAGTGTTTGACAAATTTCCCACGGTCCTAGATTCTTGTAGCTAGATGGTCAAAAAGTTCCGTTGCCTACTCTAGCTAAACGCTATCTGCTCTGGCCCACACTCCCCCACTGTCAAGCCCCGCTTAACGGTCGGCATCGTTTCAGGCTTTTAGACGGACGTCTATAGGTAAACGGGCCCTTGGTTGCTTAATTGGAGGATCGCTCGCATATATCATTTACATATTAGCTTCCCATTAAACCAATGCTAATGCCTACTAGATTGTAGGATGTTTCTATAAGAACCACCCTTTTAGGCTCACACTTTTCTTCCTAGATCTACTCAGTTCATAGTCCTCAAGCCACGAAAGTCTCAAACCATCTCAAGTCGTTTCTCCATCAGGCGACAATTCAAAAATGAGGCATCAACTGTGCGGCTGGTTCGCTTTACTCTCCAGGAGTATCTCTCCGCCCATCCTGATATTGTCCGTAGGCCTCGCTTGACAATAGCGGAGGTGGACATGACTTATCTGAATTTTCAGCAGGTCAAGGCCGTTTCTACCGACCCTTTCCTAGCATCCAAGACACACCCTTTCTACAATATTGCTCTGTCTACTGGGGAGCCCATGCGAAAAGGGAATTCTCTGACTATGCGATATCACTGGCACTTGCGCTGAATTTGTTTCAAGAGTATGATTGTCATATATTGGCTGAACTACTTTTAAAACAGGGGTGTTGTGCGGATACTATGGAATTTGGTGCAGGTTTATTTTCAACAAAATGGTTTGGTGCACAGCGGATTGGATCCAGGGTTCCGAATAGTCTGACCGGTCAAGTCCCGAAGAGAAGACCGACTGGACAGTCGAGAAGGGAGGAGGGGACTGGACTTGACTGAAATATTTAGTCAAGTCAAGTCTAGCCCAGTCAAAGACTGGTCTAATATGGGATCCCTGCAAGCCTCGCGGGGTTCGCTTAGACTTGTCGCAGATTGGCCATTGTTGGTTTCAATAGTCGAAAGGGTTCCAAATACGGAAGTAATAGGGGAATTCGCCTAGATCTGTCACATAAATTAAGAAAGATTACGTCGCGGGATGTCATGTTCGGTTGATATCACGGGCGTTGTGCTGGTTGTCGTGATGATAGTTCCTTTGGGTGTTGTTGCACCTTGCACTTAAGGTGCCAGTGTTTCGTGGTTGTTGATCCGTGATGAACTAGGTAAGCAGGGTTGTGCATGATCTGTATGAAGCTAACGGTGGTGTAGTAGGTATCAAACAATGACTGTCTGGAACTAGTTGGTTCTAGTACCCTTTCGATAAGAGGTCGTCCTTGTAGTAGTAGTTTTCCGTCGATGAATCTGAATGCGGTGAGCAGCAAAATTCCAACAGTTTTGAGCTCAGCAGGTTGCACAGTGCATCATTCTTGGGAATTGGTGAGCTTGTAGCCCCCTCGATAGAGATGAGGAACGAGAATGCCGACGCAAGAGATCTCTCGGAGTATATGCTGCTTGGATGGCCTTCCAATAGTGAGCACCACAAACTGATTGAACAACTCCTGGCGGGGAGAGGTCAACTTCGACACACCAGATAATCAGGCCCAGTGTTCCCAACGGCCAGGCCCGGCCTGTCCAAATTCTCTGGGATCTAGCCTGGCCTGAGCCTGGCCTTGCCTGGCCCGCCTATAGGCCATATGGGCTTTTTCCCGGCTCCCTGATAGGCCATCCTGGCCTATATAGCCTAGGCCACTGGCAGCCTATATGGCTTCGGCCAACCCACTCATAGCAAGTGGCTACTCTGTGTTAACAGCAAAATTCAGGGTAAATGTTTCCCAATTACGGAATATGATTAAAAATAAAGTACCGGTTTCGCTTATTAGCAAAAAAAACAAAAAAATACTAGAGGTAGTGAATTAATTAGTTGAATTAATTGTAGAAAAAGAGTTGCTGTTGGTGGATCAACTGTGTGCAGGAGGACGGTGACTATTTTGAAGGCATCAATAAGAGAGGTTGACTGTAAATAGTTTACAAAATAGGGGGGAATGATGGTATGATAGGGTTGTGCTCGTGGCCCTGGAGGTAAATTTCTAAGGCTTTATTGTGTTGGTTGAGTATCACTCGTTTTGTGATTAATTAAGAAGTATCAAAATAGCCGAAGGTAAAGGAGGGAAAAAAATCAGAGGCGATAAACTCGGAAGAGGGGAGGGGGGGAGGGGTGGTGGGGGGATGAATACCCTTAACGCAATCTGTTCTCAACGCTAATCTCCGCAGGGTTCCGAATAGTCCGACCGGTCAAGTCTTGGAGGTAGGACCGGACTGGCCCGTCCAGGTTGATGTCGATGACTGGACCCGACTAACTTGGGTGGTCCGGTCCGGTTTGGACTAGTCCCAGACCAGTCTTTATAAAAGATCGGAGGAGAGTCAGAATGGCACCCAGGCCAAGCTATAGTAGGATTTTAAAGTCACTTGCCACGGTATAAATCAACACGTCCTCGAAACAGGTTGATAGAACATCCTGGAGAGGATAACATGTTGTGGAAATGCAATTACTCCATGGATAAGTCGCATTGAATACCTGTATTGTCGCACGTGGTCATCTAATATCACTCACATAATGCACCAAAAATAGTTCAATACTTGAGAACCTATTTTCACCACCCCTAATCAAAGCGAGGCATGGAAACAATAATTTTTATTACGAAAAGCTTTATTTGAAGGTAATATATTGTGATAAAAATAGTATATCCTATTGCTTGACGGGCCTGGTCGGACTGGTCCTGGTCGAGTCGGTTTCAATAATCCTGACTGTCCAGTCGGTCTAATTTCCACCATTGGACTAGACTTGACTTTCGACCGGACTAGCTAGTCCAGTCCGGTCTTCTGCCGACCATTCGGAACCCTGAATCTCCGGGCCTATAGGCGCCTATCAGGCCTGATAGGCTTTCGTAGGCTGATCGAATTCAGCCTATATGGGCTAGGCTGTCTTCCGGAGCGGCCTGCCTTAGCCCGGCCTACGGCCTATAGGCCGGCCTACCATCGGCCTGGCCCGTTGGGAACACTGATGAGGCCAAAGACCGCTCTCCCATATTATTAATCATGGACACAGGGAGGAAGTGAAAACACAACGTGGGCGGGAAGTCATTGATCCCGACAAACCAGATAATTATTGTTATGAGCTGTCGATTGGGAGACCAAATAGAGAGTAAAGAATAATTTGAATGAAGTCAAGGTGGGTGAAGCTTTGTCAATACTGGGAAATCGTATCTGGCTTGCTTGCAGTTCTATCTACCGAGAACTAATGGGTTTATATAGAAAATACAAGAACATTCCTGCGCACTCAGCTCCTGTCCCCAGGACGGAGAAGGATCCAACCACTTCCATTGGACGGTCAGAAGTCCACCCGGTGATGGTAAGCGTCACCGGAATTCCAGTGTCTTTCCCCCTCGATTTCCTTGCCCATAGCCATCGGCAATATGTGCGCATTCTCCGTCCCACTATACAAGGTATAGTAATCCCCCCTCTTCGCTTGATAATCCGCGACAAAGAAAACAAAGATCAATTGGTTTTACGAGATAGTACATGAGAAAAGATTTGTAGGAGCGGAGTGATAGCTGGTGACTTGCAACAATAATTGGGGCAAGACACAGCTCTCGTATACCGCTATTCCTATACATGAGGATGATGTGAAACTACAATTCTGGTAGCAAGATGTCAATCCCAACTGGCCAAGTAACCACGGCCAAACACCAGTCTTGAGTGCGCGGGTGAACATGGGGGAGTGGTGAGAATGCTCCTTGAGCAGGAAGATGTTAACCCTGACGAGCGAGATTGTTGGGGCCGACCACCGCCTTCCGCGCTGCTTGGAATGGAGATGCGGGGGTAGGGAAAATGTTGCTCGAGTGGGAAGAGGTCAACCCCGACAAGCCAGGTGGGAACGGCAAAACACCGCTCTCATTTGCCGATATGTGTGGACATGAGGAAGTAGTGAAAATACCACTCGGAAGGGAGGACGCCAATTCTGACAAGCCGGATAATTGCAGCCGAAAACCACTCTCACTCACTGCTTGGTGTGGACCTAAGCAGGTGGTGATAATACTACTCATGCGGGAAGAGGTCAACCCCAACAAACCAGATAATGTCCACCAAACTCCTCTCTCTCATACATCTGGTTTTGAACAATTATTAAGTGGTTAGGCGCAGTGGATCCAATCGTGAGTTACGGAACGGCACAAACCTTTTATTGATATGAATAAGGGTGATAGAAAAAAGATATCAGAAGACAACAAAGAATAAAGAAATCGTGTGCAAGAACGAACGACTTTGACAAGAGAAGTGAAAACCGTAGAACCGTGAGAGAAAGATGCGATGAGTGAGATGAACTACAAGCGAACAAAGGGAAGAACAGGCTTCCTTATATCCTTATCAACAGAGAACTTTCTTCCCCGGCATACTTCTTGCCCATGCCAGATTGTTCTTCTACTTTCCATCCCTAGGTATTCCGTCTGTTTGCTTTGCCGTAACCTTTCCGAGATAATAGCTCCTTGGCCCAGGGTACAGTTATGCTAGATCCCCGGATCGAGTTCAGGGTCGAGGGTAGGGTAGATGCCAGTGCTCGGCCATTGACCATGTTCGCGCTTCATTGTCTATAGATTGGTGTTTGATGGTGTCGCATCAGGTATGCAGGGTTGTTGCACTTGATCATAAGAAGCTAACAATGGTGGAACGCTGTCGAAGCAACCATCTAGTTAGCAATATCGTAAATGCGTTTCGCCTTATGCAGGAACGAAAGAGTGTATGTGGTGAGCAGCCTAAAATCGTCAATCTCCAACATACTGGAAACTCATGTTGGAGGCACGAACGATGGCCTTGGCCTTAGTCTTGACACCCTCGAGGTAACCAGGTTCGGGGCAGTTGAACTTGACCTCGGAGGCACAGAACTCATAGTAAGACCTAGCGGAAGGAACCTTCTCTGTAAATGCTTTGACGTTACTTACCCCTGTAACACTTAAGTTTGAAGTGGTCGTAGTGGATTATATGCTGAACAACGTTATCAAGAAACCCGGAATCGTGCGAGACGATGACGGATGTGCATGGAGAGTTGACCAAGTATCGCTCGAGCCACTTGACATTGTGGCTGTCTATGAGGCTGGTGGGTTGGTCGAGAAGAAGGATATCGGAATAATCGAACACGCAGGGTTCCGAATAGTCCGACTGGTCAAGTCTTGGAGGCAGGACCAGGCTGGCCAGTCCTGGTGATGGCGATGACTGGACCCGACTAACTTGGGTGGTCCGGTCAGGTTTGGATTGGTCCCAGACCAGTCTTTATAACAGATCGAATGAGAGTCTGAATGGCACCCAGCCTAACACTCGGTGAGAATAGAAGTATAGGTATACTAGGATCTTAAAGTCGCCTGTCATGTTATAAATCAACAGCCCCTCAATAAAAGTTGATAGAACATACTGGAGAGGATAATATGCGGTGCAAATACAATTACCTGATGGATAAGTCGCATCCAATACCGGTATTGTGGCATGTGGTCATGTAATATCACTCACTTAGTGAACCAAAAATAGTTGGATACTCGCGAACCTATTTTCGCCACCCCTAATCTAATCGAGGCACTATCTCCACCATATAATTCACGGAAACAATAAGTTTGATTAAGAAAAGCTTTATTTGAACGTAATATATTGTGATAAAAATAGCATATCCTATTGCTTGGCAGGCCTGGTCAGACCAGTCCTGGTCAAGTCGGTTTCCATTATCCTGACTGTCCAGTCGGTCTAATTTCCACCATTGGACTAGACTTGACTTTCCACCTGACTAGCTAGTCCAGTCCAGTCTTCCGCCGACCATTCGGAACCCTGTGGGTGAGTGTCACACTTTGATGATAGCGAAACAGGCAAAGGTATCAGGAAAGTTTGGGAATGAGCTTTAAGGAAAAGTTTGTAAGTAGTTGAAACGGGCAAAGGGATTGAACGAGGAAATTGGTTGGAAAGTTGAGAGCGTAGTTTGGAAGGCAAGAGAAGGTGATGGAAGAACAGACTTGAACGATGGCGAAGAAGAGAGTTTATTGTAAGAGAGTTTTGTGTATATATAGGACGCTGCTGGCAGAACAGAAGGAATAAGGACAGCAAGACTCTCTGCCGATCATAACCTATTGTTATGAAGTATGAGGGTATAACTACAGAGCATTTTAAGTAAACTAGTCCAAAGTACGAACAAAAAAGAAAAAGCCCTTCCTGTTACCACTTCCGGCGACCTCAAGCCTGAACACCAAGGTATTCTGCAATTCGCTCCCTCTTCTCATCAACAGTAGCAACTCCAGGGAATCCCGGAAGTCCAAGTATCGCTGCGACATCCCGACATTGATCATCTATCCATCCTAAGATATTAATAAAGTTCACAAATTCTAATAAGGAAAACTTGCCTGTCATCTCAAAAAGATCTCGACGCGTAAGAGGGATAGGGGGTTCAAGTGGGATCCCAATAGGATAGCGTAGTGGGGCAATTCCCGAAAGTGATGCAGCCGTATTATACAATCTCATGGGAAGAAGCTGCTGCCTAGTTGACACGTAAGTTATGCTCACTTGCGAAAATACAGATCAGTAGCCATACTGATTCTCAATTTGTCCAATTCGGCCCCAAATCAGTTGCTGCCTAGTGGACGAGTAAGTTATGCACACTACCCAAAGGGAGATTAGTGGAGATACTCATTCTGAAGTTGTTCAATTTGGCCCCGAATCTCCTGCAGAATAGCAATTGTTGGCAGGATTCCATCGGTCCGTTGTCTCAACTCTTGTCGCAGTTCAATCATCTCTTGTTGCAGTTCATTGTAACCAACCAGTGAAGACCTGTCGGAACCCGGGGAACCTTGGTTCTGAATACCTTGAGAGCCATTTTGGATGTCTTCTAACTGTTTGCCGATGGCTGGAAAATCAGGTTGAGCCATTTATGCGATTGTAGTATCTCTGATGGTCTTCTGAATAAATTTCAAAGTCTGTTGGTCAACGTGTCGGTTGTGGTTAGCCAAGAGCGTTCCCTGTTTCTAAGATTGATGCACAGGTGGATGTTTTAGCTGCCTAACACTTACTGCCTTGTCCTGCTGTTGGTAAGAGGAGTTTGTGGTTGTATGGTTGAGTTTGAATTGTTGTAAAGGCGAAGGAACCCAGCTTGAAGGCTCTACTCCTACTTATTGAAAAAGCAAACCGTGCCAAGCCTCAGTCACAGGTGTCACCAAAAATTACTCTATCCGGTAATTCCCATCAACATCAAACTAGAGTGACTGTGCCGCCACAGAGTTAGAGGCCAGAAGTCGTAAGCTTTCGCACCCAGGCTCTACGCCATTCCAGAGATAACCCTGTACTTGAATATGCAATGTTACAAACGGCTCTAAGCGCCAAGTGCCTCTTTTCCCTAGGAGGGGCTGCCGCCATATTCTCTGCCCTTCCCTGGGATGGACGGATGTGCCAGTGCCCTACAGGCCTTTCCAGTGATAAGCTGTGATTGGCATTCAACACTATAAGGTTATGCGCAGCGAATATGGATTCTAGTGACCGGGCAATGCTAAACTCTTATTGGTACGAACAATTTGGATAGAGAAAAGTTATCAAAGAAACAAGAAGAGATAATGGAATCGTGTACAGTAAGGAATGACTTCGACAAAAGGTAGAAAGACCAAGTGAATAAAATAATAAGTGCGATGACTGATAGAAAACAAACGAACTAAGGGAAGAACAGGCTTTCATTTTGTTATGAGATGGAGATAGAGAAGAGTGGAGCGTGGTAGATGAAGAAGGACGAAGAACCTGGGGAGGAAACGAGTATATTTTTGAGCGGATGCGTATCTTTCTTACTTTCTATCTACACCGGAACTGAGGGTTTATATAGACAATACATGAGGGCTTCCAATCTTCTCCACTACCGGAGAACCTTCCAGACTTTGGCAGACACCGGGGAGTTTCGGGCTCCCTTCCGCTAAGTACTCCGATTCATCCTTCGCATTAACCTCCGATGGCCTCCGGCCTTATATGCGAATCCATACCTGTTCGTTCCTCCTCTTGATTGAAAACAACTGACAAATGAAACTAATAATAACAGACTAACAAGATAGGGAAGGAACGCAGGAAACCTCTCCGTATGCGGAGAAATTGCGGGTGATTTTTCAACAGAGGGAACCCCATTCAAAACCTGTATCTCGGGACGCTTAAACCAATGGCTTTGGAGTGACGAAAAACAGGGCATAGTAAGAACACCCCAAAGGGAAAGAAATAAAAAGAACCTTGCTGACAATACAATCTCTGCCGGCACGCCCCCACTGCCCTGTTCCCCGACCGAAACAAACCCTACCGTCATGGGCTTGAACCTGCCATGTGTACAAGTCCACGCAACGGAATGAAAGTCGTCAGGTTAAAACATTAGGAAATATAAAAACCCCAAAGGCACAGGTGTGAACAGATGAACAGTGGAAATGATACACATGCATTTTACCAGACGCAGTAACCACCCTGTGTCTTGTAAGTACTGGGTAGCAGGTGGCCGGATGGAGCAAACTTACATCGACAACAATGTCAGATCCGGTCACGAAGGTCGACGCATCAGATGCAAGGAAGATGGCAGTGTTGTTCAATTCGTCGACATTTCCGAGACGGTTCATGGGTGTGCGTGAGCACCACATCTTCTTCTGGGCATCAAGAGCCGGGACACGGTTCAAAGCGGTATCCATGTAACCGGGCGAGATAGAATCTATTTCAACACAGTTAGCTCACCAATTCCACCCAATGCAATGAATTCAATCATGTGAATTACTTACTAACGCGAATTTTGTGAGGAGCCCACTCGGCAGCAAGCGACTTGCCCAATTGCATGACAGCTGCCTTGGAGGCATTGTAGCAACTCTGCTGTTGTGGCCAATTGACAATATGCGCCGACATGGAAGCGATGAAGATGATAGAACCTCCGGTTCCCTGTTCGATCATTGTCCTTCCGGCGGCCTGTGCACATAAGAATGTACCAGTGAGATTGATGTCGATCAGACGACGGAACTGCCCGATATCGTAGGTTTCCGCAGGTATATTGGAGCTAGTGAAGAGCACGTCAGTAATATTTTAAGAGACCAATCGGTTGGCAAAAGCGCACTCCGCAATACCGGCAGAGCAGATGAGAACATCCACGCTTCCAAGCTTCAGAGCGATCTATCGATAAGAAATCAGTGCTAATCATCGAATTGAGGTTAGACGAGATGATTATACAATCTGGATAACATTATGAACAGCTTGCTCCTCACGAACATCCACCTTGTAGAACACAGCGGCAACACCGTACTTCTTATTCAAGGTCTCCGCTGCCTCGCAGCCTTGTTCCTGCAAAACATCCATGATGGCAATGGCCTTGCAGCCAACCTGACAGAGAGCCTCTGCCATATTGTACCCTAAACCTCGTGCACCTCTAAAAGGATTGACCTCCCAATCAGCAATACTGCTCCATTTTTATCCCAACCTAACCCAATCCAACCCCATCTGTAAGGTGGGAGGGGGGAAGGAAATAGTAGGGAAGGAAGGGGAACAAACCCCGTGACAACGGCTACCTTTCCAGCCAAGCAAAACCTCTGAAGTGCCTCAGGAAGCAGCGGGTGGCCGGCTGCAGAAGAAGAGGTGCGAGTATACTCCCGTTGTTGTTGCTGCTGTGAAGTGGCGCTCATCCCAGTATCCTGATTAGTAGGAGCTTGAGGAGCGAAAGACATGATTGAACTACGGAAACAAATGGCCATCAAGATTGAAAGAGTAATAGAGACAAAAGAGGGAGAAAACGTAGTTGGAAATACTGGTTTGTTGTTGCTACTATTGCTAAGGAGGATTGGTGAGTTCAGGTGCGGATGCTCTTGCTCTCTTGACCTAGAACAACAGCCGTCAGAAATTTTTTTATCTCCGGTGGTGGGGAGGGGGGGATCGAGGTGAAAACATGAAATAAAGGATGGGAAAAAAATACTGATTGTGTACGGATTCTGGGAGTGGGGTGAGCTGATAAGAGGGAGATTGAACCAGTTCACTAACACGAGAAGGAAGAGGGGAGGG
>Ga0307517_10004053_pt1 | contig 22652 bp, 25 predicted proteins | sample 23_EM_MG_FD_194515 | JGI IMG/M metagenome (GOLD analysis project Ga0307517, IMG submission 194515) | Populus trichocarpa ectomycorrhiza microbial communities from riparian zone in the Pacific Northwest, United States - 23_EM | ecosystem: Host-associated > Plants > Roots > Unclassified | place... | reverse complement strand
TACTTCCATTTTCATCGCGTATTCGGAATCAGGTAATATTAAAGATTTATGTCTTAATACCATGACCAAACATGGCTAGTTGTAATTTCTACTCCTTACATCATTTATTCTCATACCAGGCCAAACTTGTTCTCTTTTATTAGCTCTTAGTTCACACACAGGTCATCACCGCACCAAAATTAGCCCCCCATTTTAGAAGAGCCATCATGAACCCATAGAAAGTATAGTGTTCATGCTCCTTGAAAGATTGCGGTGAACGGTGCCAGTATCTGGTGAAGCCCGTGTATGAGAATGGAGTCAATGGACTAACACTTTAGAATTTATTGCACTGTGTTTGAAAAGCAGCATCAAGGCTACCCTCAACGGTGAATGAACACCTTCCCTCATCCTACCGTCACAGTTGCCGTCACTATTTTCATAATGATCATCATTTTCACTTACCATCGGTTACATTATCCTCTTTGTATTAAAAACATCAAATCTTCGATATTTCAAATAATTCTAACACATCTTCGGGTGCTTTTATAGCAACCGTATTCCGAATACACGATGAGAAAAGAAGTATTGCGTTGCTGTGGAATAGACCTACTCTCCCGTTTGATTGAAGCTTAAGAGAAAGAAGGTTACCACTACAATAAGGTACCACATATCACCGGAAAACGTTATCACACGCTTCAAGAGAACATATACGGCTACCGCTAGTTGAGAACTTGTTCCAGTGAATGCCCCCGGACATGGCACTGTAGGGAACCTTCCTCAAGACTTATCTGGAGGCCAGGTTACGGGGCTTTTTATTTTATTTGGGTGTATGCCCGCCTTTCTCCAGGACCTAGCACACGTATGAGAAGGTGAGTAATCCTTATCCATAAAAGAGAGTTGATGCGGATATAATGCCCCTCTTTCAGTTCACTACCGTATCTCTTTCTCCTCGTTTGCTCGTTCGGGGGTGCGCCCTCTTGGTTCGAACGACTGATTGCTGAAAGCCCTGCCCTGCCCCTGCTGAGCATGGCTCTGTGTTTGGGATCAAAGGAGGACGATATACCGATATAAGGGGATAACTACCTTGTTTGAACGACAGACTTTTGCAGCATGCACAATCGGAGCCTTAGCCCCGCTCTCTCGAGACATCCTCGCTGACATCCAAGAAAACCCGCTGCGCATATTTGATATGCCCACTACCCACCACGAAACCAGTGGTTTCAAACCAAACTTAGGGATCCAATTACAACCATCTGGATCTGTGGGATCGACAAAAAAATGACCACATGAATGCCAATTTTCGCATCCAACCTAGCAAGATTTCCGGAGCTCTAGGGAACAGGCGGGGGATTGTTTTTGCTACAGTGTGGCTCGAGTGGGTCACGCAGAGGAGATAATCTTTGTGGATTCGTGAGGGGAGCATAGTCGGCGGTGTGGTTGTACTCGGCCATGTTTCCGGGTATTCGGGGTCGATGGTGAACTACTATCGGGATGGCGAAGTTGGGCTATACCCGGATGACTGAAAGATTTGTGATAATTGTGGGGGAAGCCTTGGTTTTTGTGTCGCTTCATTAGAGGACACGAACCCACTAACTCATGGCAATGATAATGTGTGCAGTGGGTGCGGCGCTTGTGTACTGTAGATGCCAATGCCCTCGCTTTGGATAGGACTATCGCTCTTTCCAATCTCCAACGCCGTGTGCAATGGTATCGTACCTTCATCTTCGACGACTTGGTAGGTTATCCAAGTGATCCATTGATTTGCTTTTGTCTTCTTAGCTGCGGCCTCATTTGTCTAAGACAAGCCGAACTAGAATCATTGCTCGAACACAGTATTTATACACTCTATCATATTGGAGATCCTGGGGGGCGATTGGGAGAAACTGAGAATAGGCACTCTTATTGGGTGTACAGGGGTTTAACAAGAGGATCAACGGGGAAGATCGCACCATTTTAAATTTGATGCCCACTTATATCGTATATTGGTTAAGGAATGCTAAGCCGATTGCTATATCTCTCTCGTGGAATAGGTTGGGTGGGTACTATGCTGGGTACAATATCATGCTTGTGCGTTAGGGTTCGATATCGTGCGGCATTGGAAAAGCAAAGATGGCTACCTATTCGTGGACTCTCTCTTCTTGGTCATCTTGCTCATACAGATTTACCTGTACTTCATCCTACAGCGCTCTATCCTGCGCAACACGCCCCCAGGGCCCCAGCCTAGGCCACGCTAATATCATAACAACCTGCTTCCTCAGTGGAACCGGATGCGCGCTGACAGATCTTGACTGCGCTTGCTCCCGCCATGGGTTCTTTCATGGCGCATCAACGTGCATTCAAGATTCTTCCTGTGTTTCATTAGGGCCAAGTGGGCTCGGAAGAGCGCTATTCGGGGGCGGTACTAGTAATGTGCTGTACAACAGGGCCCATTGTTGTTGAGTGCTCTTTTTTTTTTTTGCAGGGAGATGGAGTATTGGCGTCCCAGTTCATATGCCGTTGAGCGAAATCAGCGTGAGAAGAGGGCTGGCAGTGCCTGGTCTGCAGCCCGGGGGGTTTGTGGGGTTCTGGCGGAAGTGGGGGATATGGATGTTTACCACACCGCCGGGGTCGCATCATGAGGGGATAACATCGGAGACCATCTAACTGGCGATGAAATGAATTCTTCAGCTTCGTCCTTATCAACTATGAAAATTATATATATCATAGGTTTTGACGGACTCCGACCAAAGACAATTGAAATGTCCTGAATACGCATTGGGTGCAGGGATTTGTACTTGCATAGGATTCTCATCCCAGCGAGCAAGATTTCTCCAATCACGTATTTATCTATTGGCCGAGTTGTAGAGCGATATCGTTCGACTTTCTCCTCTCCGACATAATACAAGACTCATCCTCCTGCGACCACCCCCACCACCACCATACCAAATCCTCACTGCACACACACGCCCCACCTTACCCACACCTAAAACCTCTATCCAGTACAAACAAAAGACAAACCACATGCCCAAGAACACTTAAACCCCCATGCCACATTCCACCCACCCACATATATACACACGCAACCCTCTAGCAAGAAGCCGCCCACCGAGTGACCCCACATGACCCCAACCTGGCCAACACCCTCCGGCACTCAAAGCCATCACACGACCTTTATTATACACCCCCCAAGCGAACAACCCCCCACAAGAACCCCTCCTCCCCAAAAGAAGAAATAAAACAACAACAGAAATCTTAGCGGGAGGGTGCTCAGGTTACTCAGCAGCGGGAGTCAGCATCATAGTGCTCCCTTCTCGATAAGCGAGCGCCGTACCAAGACCGGCAACACACTGTACCCCCGCTGCCTTTGATTTCTTTGGGAATTTCTACTTGCTTGGTTGCTTGGTTGGTTGCTTGAGTGGCTGGGAGGGATCATGCTCGGGTATCATGCTTCTCGAGTATATCAGAGCAGGTGACGAGAATGGGTGTGGGGAGGGGATTGATTAAATAGTGCATAAGGGTGAGTGAGTGAGTGAGTGAGTGAGTGAGTGAGTGAGTGAGTGAGTGAGTGTTAGTTGGCACGGTATATATACAAACCCCGACAGGGCGGGATATGTGATGCTCAAGCTGGCTGGTTGGCTGGCTGGCTAGAAAAATACTGCGTAGCTGTGGCGTGGCAAGTATATATGGCCGTGTCTCTGCTCTGGAGCTCGTCGGTCTTTTTCAACCTAGCGGTGCTTCCGCCGCCGGGGGCGTGCACGGGTGGAAAGCCTATTCGAGTTGGGACCTTGCTCTTGCACTTGTACCTTATTTCTGGACCCGGCATGCACAGTCATGATATCTCACCCGAGGCTGGGCATCAGGTATTGTTCGTATATGGTTTTCTGCTCCTCTCAAATATGGTTCCTTTCTCCTCTCAAATATTTCTTTCAGCCCTTTATGTTTTCATACTCGTTACTGGTTGACTTGAAAGCCTATTCTGTGTTCTTTCATTGTTCCTTTTGTTCCTCTCAGGATACTTCTTTGATAGTCTTTGTCTTTCCTTATTAGCAGAATGCGGTGGTCATGGCTGAACCCAATTGCTGTATTATATAGCTGAGCTATGGCTTTCTTATTGAATAAAACAAGCGTTGTCACAATACGAGATCTTCACTACTTTCTGTTATCACTTCTTCGTCCAAGTTCCGTGCACATATTCCTATCACATATTACAACAGGTATCTTGCTTGGCGGGTTGTTGCTGATCACGGGTATAGTGAGTCAAGTAGGAACAGCTGTGCTCTACTAACTATTCCGTAATATTGCCTCTTGGATGCTCCCCGAACCGCTACTCCGACACCGGCGTCCCTCCGTCCTGAGATAGAATCGGAAGCAAAAGTAGTGGTTCGAAGCAATGGCAGGTCCCAAATAGTCGCGTTCGCATTGAGCTGCTATATGAATAAACTCACAACAAACTCTGCTGCTGGTAACAAGGTAGGGGCCCTCGAACAAATTGTGCACGCCATCGAATTACAAATAAATAATAACCAAGGAGAATAAAAAAAGAGGGTGCAAAATCACCCCATCCCGCTCTCCCAAGCTCTCATTACCTCCGCGCGAACTACAAACCTGCCGCCACCATCAAACACCATATCACATAATCTGCACGGCATCACAATCATGAACACTCGAAACGGTGGGTATATCAAAGCGTAAACAGCAAAAGCAAAACAGACCAAACTGAAAAACTCCAATCCCGCCCCCACTCGTGCCTCCCAATCCATCCCAACCAGCTTAGGTCACTCCTTCCCCCTCACCTTAGGCCCACCAGGCGCGTTCCTAACGAGCACTTCAACACCCTTAGCCCGCTCCTCGTACAAAGCCCTCAACTCCTCGACAGCTTTGCCTCGCCCCTTCAAACTTCCAAGCTCAGTTTTTGCCCTCTGCATGGCCGGTGGCGGGGTCCAGCTCTTGAGCTGGACGCTCTTCTGCACCTGGGACTGATTTAGCGAGCTGGCGATATCGGCGACGGACGGGGATGAAAACGACGAGGAACGCAGTGATGACGAGGAAGGGAATGTGGAAGAAGCTGCACGGCGTATCACACGTGGCGGCTTCGTAATAGGGGATGATGTAGAAAGGTGGGGTGACGGGTCGGGAATTAAAGACGACGATGAGAGGATTGGGGGCTTCGGACCTATTTCGGGTGGGCTCTTCGTGAAACTCTGGAATGATGCTTTCCTCCGTATTATTCCTTCACTCGGTTTTGTGGGGATAGATGGAACGGAGCCCCTTCGGGGGGCTTCCTCGTCAACCGAAAGTCCTGGGGTGGGAGAAGGTCTGATGTCTTCCTTTTGCTCCTCGGCTTCGGTCTTTTCAATCAATTGCTTCTTTTCATCCGGCTCGCTAGCTAGGGGAAGACATGTAACCGAACTAGAAGCACTACCGGGGACTGGTTTCCGAGCAGTCATTCCGCCCTCCATTTCCTTAGTGCCCATGATGCCCGGAACCCTTTTCCTCTGCACTGGTTGCATGCTACCCATCGAATATGGCGGGGGAGATCCCGAGGGCGGCGGCACCCCGGTGAGGCTTGAACTGCTTCCGCTGCTGCTACGCACTGGGCCGCCCCTATTTGGCAGCTCCGGCGCTAGTTCTTCGATCCTCTCGATAGCTATCTGGACAAAAGTCCTCAAGCCATTGCAAGCTTTCGCATCAGCCATCATATCATCCGACTTTAATAGACTCGGTGCGATGCAGACGGCCAAATTGTTCGGATTCATCTTGTTTGTCGCAGAATTCTGCGCAACCAATGCGAGCAATGGCAATAAATGCCTTAATAAAAGAACCCTACTGCTCTTGGGCAAACTATCCTCCAGTAAATCCTTGACCTTCAAGAACGACTTTTCGTCACCAACCCCCGCTTCTTCGAGTGATAGCAAATCCTGGTAGAATGTCACCGGGATAAGAGGCTCCGGAAGGGAACGGTAATATAGCTTAATTAAGGCCGCTGCCATATGCGGACCCCACTCATCCCATTTGATATATTGTTTGCGGTCATACGCTTCCCGGACGACATCGAGGAGGGCCTGGGACGGAGTCACTCGGAAAAGTCCTTCCACGCGTAAGCACTGCAATCTCAAATAACGCGCGGTATCTGTCAAGACTTGTGGAAGTGGCATGTTTTCGCCAACTCGTGGCGGGTTGGCAGCGGTATGGAAGGGCGGAGACCCGAATATGGGGGGCGGGGGGTCCGGAATTGAGATTGTTGATGCAAGCTTCCGATCATGCAGGTACACTGCCGGAGGGATGTGAAGTTGGGTAATGTCGATTTGGTTCGCTAGATCAGTAAGGGTGTTTACTATGATGTAAAACAAACGATTCCGATGGCTAGAAGTTAGATATCCGAGTATATGTGATAGCAGATATTGAAATGTGGGGGTAGAGGTTCCACATACAATGAACGACCTTCTTCCTGAACTTGACGGATACCACCCCCGCCATTACCTCCAAGATGACCCTAACCCATGCCCTCTCATGAACAACCCATAGTTTTCGAATTCTCTTCCTCACGGCTCTTCCTAACTGTTTCATCCGTAAGCGCCTTGTGGCCTTCGCAAGTTTGAACCCGGGGCAAACATACCAAATGATAAGCCTGTAAGGTCCACGCCCAAGATGGTCTATTCCCCTTTCCCGCATTCGCCCCTCCTTCCCCACCGCCAATATTGGCACTTCCGCCTCCAGCGAAAAACACAACAGAATACCCACCACCGTCACTCTCCTCGCCGAGCTCGTCATCTCCGGGCAAAATACTCAGCACGTATGGTAACAACTCGTTATAATCCACTCGTCTTGTATCCGGAAAACTAGCCGCACAGAGAACCAACAGCGGTCCACCACTAATCGGACAGGCACCACCCCTATAGAGAATCTTCGCAGCCAACCCGGCTAGGACATGATCATACTTGGGATCCCCTTCTTCCGGTGCCTTTGAAACTGAAGGCGGGGAAATGCTCCTAGGAAGTTGATTGTACGTCTCACGTCGAAAGTCTTGAAACCTATCCGGGACCTGGGAGAGTCTGTCGGGAACTTGAGACAGCTTGTCCGGGACCTGAGATAGCTTATCCGGAACCTGAGCTATTTTGCTCTCGATCTTGTTCTGTAGCGTGTTGAATCTGTCTGGCACAGAGTCTCTGAACCTACTGAATGCTGAGCGAGCCGATGAGCCCGGAGGTGGAGAGCGGCGGTCCATTGTTTGTTGTTGTTGTTCCAAGGATTGTATTTCGTTTAGAAGAGAGGGAGGAGGGGGGTAAAGAGGGAGCTGAGATGTGTTGAGTGGACAGTACTTGGGATGGAATTCGGCAACGACATGTAAATTTAGGAGCTTGGCACCAAAAGCAACGTGCCCAGATTTTCAATAGGCTGCTACCAGAAATAACCGCAACAGATCCCGCCCTCCAAACTCTGATAGTACGAAGGTCAGCCATAGGGACTTTAGCATTATGAATTTTCCAATTTCTATCGACCGTCCTACACACTGACTGATACAGAGACATGAAGTCAGCCCAATCTATTGCTACGGAAAATCACATACAAATTACGATCTTGGCATGGATTCTCTGGCCACCCCTGACGCTCTCAAGTTTTGTAGAACAATTCTTGCAGCCCGGCATTCGGCTATGTGAATCCTTGGTTTAAACTTTCTATCTAAAAAAAAAACAGGATGTTTCTCATTCTTTGCTGCTAGATAGATAGGCACGCATTGGATTGAGGATTGATGTCTTGCGTAGGAGACCTAGGGGGGAGGTGTGTGGGCCACGCTTTAACTTAGTTACACGACGCAATTGATGGGGACCCAAAAGGGATGCAGCCAGCAGCCGGACGGCCTAGCGCTGTGGTAGGAACCACACTAGGGCGGTGATACGTATTACGGCTACAGCATCGGTACTCGAGGCGGAGCGCAAGATAGTGTTGTTGATAGCGAAGCGAAGAGACGGGAGGCGAGGCGAGGATGGAGATGAGGAGACAAGCAGATTGCACCTACAGTGAACCAAAAGACACACACCTCACTCAGCGGGAGTAGGGTCACTTGTCGTTGGTATGATATGTACAGTATGATACAACCAGAGACCCGCGTCCTTCGACAGGAAGGCATTGTGTTGGGGCTCATCAGGCACGTGAGCCGTGTGCACGGAGTTTTGATAAAAAATTTTAAGACACGCCGCTGCCACCACGAAGAATTTATTGGTAAGCCGTGTCTAATCGCCATGTCCTCGGCTAGAAGGGTGTGGGTCGAACACTTTTCTCTCTCTTGATGCCCTAGGAGCCTGAATATCATCCAACCATTTTGCGCTCCTCTCTGTCGTACTGTGGGCAATCCAAGACTTTGAAAACCGACATCAAAATTCATATCGCTATCTGTGATGGACAGCAAGAAGCTGCTTAGTGGATTGGACTACTGGAGGTAGTGGGCAGGATACTTCGTTCCTGGGTTACCATACATAAATGCTGTGACCTTTTTGGGATGTTTCTAGTGTGATAATCAGCGTCATCATCACGCAAAACTACCAACACACCTCCAGCCTACGCTACCCGGGGAAAATCACAAGCGGTCATTGACCACACCAGATTCCGCCTCACCACCGCGGAATCACATCGGGGTATCGCGAGAAATTTTTTGACTTTCAAATAGCTAACTTAGACTCCTGAAAGAAAGAAAAACATGCCCTGATTTCCATATCCATGCATCTTCAACTCCACAAACTATCACACCTCTTATGCAAACTTTTCCATACAAAACACAGCATACACCGCTTCGCAAATTCGAATGGGGAAAGTAAGAAAAAAAGACAACACGCCCAATTTCGCCCATGACAAGGAAAGAAAAATGAAAGAGCAGGAAAGAACAAATAGCGAAATATATGGTTACATTTTTCCCTTTTCTTCTCCCATCCTTCACAAGTAGGCGCGAGCCAATCTCTCCCTCTTTATTTTTGTTTTTTGTGGGAAATTCAATCGGGTTCCAACCATCCCAAGAGAAAAAAGGTGAAGGAAAAAAAATCATACAGCGAAGGCAAAGGTTACAGAGACGGGAAGAACCTTCTGGGGGCAGAAGGAAATCATTGAGACCTCCGGATTCATGCTCAGTGGGTGAATGTGGGCAGAACTGGATGGCTAGGGACCAAGGTATATGTATATAGAGGGAAGAAGGCGAAATGAGCAAACAACAAACTAAGAAACGAAAGGCATCAATTGGGGTCTCGAGGCTGGAAAAAATAAACCTCCAAAGGAGACGGATACGCATGCTGTCGACTAGGGCCCTTCGGCAGCGTATCGGGGAATCGAAAGAGAGAAAAAATTGGTGAGTAAAAAATATAAAGCAGTAAAAAGCCCAATGCGTTGCTCCACTCCGCCCAAAGAAAGAAACAGAACCCCCAGACACTATTATGCCAAATGAAACTCATAAACGCCATGAAGCAGGGAAAAATAAAATACGTGTGATGGTACAAAGAGAACAGAAAATGAAGTTGAAAAGTTGAAGAATCTGGATCGGGTCCTGTAAACATGTCGAAAGCAAGAGTACGTAAAACACCGTGAACCCGGCACTGAAAACACAAACATCAATAGGCATTTAGAGCAAGCTAGCTACCCGAAATCAAAAGGCCGACCAATGCTAGTTTTCCAACAGCTAAATAATGGTGTGCAGGCGAGAAGACTTATAGGGATGATGGCCCTCAGGTCGCAGATGTAGGCACCTTGAATGCGTGTGCCCAACTAAATAGATCAATTTTCTGGGATTCCTTGGGCGCAGTAGTGGCGGGTGCGGAAAGCTCAACAGGTGCGGATCTTGGCTGAGTCTCACGGGGCTCGAGGAGGAGGGAGCGGCGGTAGAGATGTTGGACGTCTGCCGTTTTTGAGTTGTGCACTCTGTCGATCTGTGCATCGATCCACTCTTGCATCTCAGACACTTCGGCAATCCGATAAGGAATTTGGAACCGCTGAAGCTCGGAGATGATACGGGCAGTCTTGACGTGTTTGTCGAAATTAATGAGCTGTTTGGTCGAGCCTTCAGAAACAGGCCGCTTTGACGGATTCCCAACATCGATGAAGGTCAACTAAGGGAGATGTTTTTAGTAAGAACAGAGAACATAAATTCGATTGACAAACTTACATCCGTCAAGTATGTTCCCAGGAAAGGCAGACAGGGCGGGACATGGCCCCGTAGCCTTGCACGGAGAACGGCATGGTTTTTTGAAACATCAATGACTGCTCGGAGATTGTCCAAAACCAATTTGGTCTTATACGAAACCAATTCCCACGTTCTCTTAAGACGTCCGATAGTTGATGTGTTCAAGGTGCACATGATAGCCATCAGGGAGTCGTAGTTGTTCAACTCCAGGCAGCGATCGGCAACTTTGATCCAATGCTTGATGAGAACGGCTCTACGCTTCGGATCAGTAGCATCCAGAATAGTCTCAGCGACAAGATTGGCAAGGTCTGTTGATAAAGAAGACATAGCAAGAACGTTGGTGGCCAACGATCCTCTCTTCTTCGTCCACTCTTGAGCCAAAAGCTCTTCCGGAAGAATAGAGCAAAACATCTTAGATTCCTTCAGGGTCAACTGCCTTGCGAGTTCCGAAGGATCGAAATCGAGTACAGTTGGGTTGGGTCCACCAGTGAGGGCACTCCGGAGAAGCGAAAGTTGGTTTCTGGTAACAGCCGGGGTTGGGATAGGAGTTTCGGGGAGGGTATATTGGGTAGTAGCCGTAGTAGCCTTCCCAATGCTAGAAACTAGGCGGGGTACGAGGAGACCGTCAGTTGAAGATACTTTCTCAGTCAATTCTTCGAGGCGTTTCCCCGCCGCTGGTAAGATGGCCTTCAGTTTGCTTCCAGCGAATGAGGTAATGGTCTCCAAAGCCTCATCATCAACAGTCTTCCTCCAATGCGACTCAAGCCACCCCTTGAAGACGTTATAGACACGAAGGCGAACAGGTGCGGCTCCTGCAGAGCCATCTCCCACGGAATCGAAACGATCAACCAAGGATTGCGCAAACTCCTTTGGTGTGGTAAAAAGGCGGAAAGTAAGATAGAACGTAGCAACGAAAACAGCATCGGGAGTCGAATCATGGACTGTGAGCCGTTCAACAAGGGCCGGAAGAGTTCCTCCCGTAATCTGACCGTCTTTGTTGAATGTCAAATCCTCAGGAACCTGCTTCTCGGGCACCAAAATCTCACTTCCTGATCCGCTCTCAAAAGAGATCCGGTCTCCCATCATAGTAAGATCGAGGCTAAGCAATGGGGTAGAAACACTAGTAGAGGAAGCAGGTTCTGGGGTAGTTGCCCTGGTCGAGGTCATACTTAGCTCAGAACCTCGCACACTGCTAGCAATCGTATAATCAGCAGTAGTTATTGAGGAAGCCCCAATGCTGTCAGCCCTAATACTCTTTTGAAGCAATGTTTTTGCGTCCATATCGCGCTTCTGAGCGGCTCCGCCGGCATTCTCATCATGCGTTGATAATGGGGCAAGTTGGGGAAGAGGAGCAATAATAGATGTGGCAGATGATCTTCGTGACGAAGCTCCACCCGGACTGCAAGAAACGGTTGCAGAGAGAGAAACATTCGATTCAGCCATAGCAGTATCCACAGTGAGACGCTCAACTTCAAGCTCCGAAACAGGAAGCGTCGGAAGTGGTTTTTCATGAGGCGGGTCCTCTTTCGGAGGAGGCCTCGGCGGAATTTTCTCTGGCGTAGGCGGCGGTGGCATCAGTTGCCTTTCTAGCTCTGCCTTTGCAGCCGCAGAAAGTCCAATTGCGTCGTCAATCAGTTTTCCTTCCGGAGTGGTGATTCCTAGGCCTATATCGAACGGTCCTAAATGTAACTCGAAATCCCCTATTTTTTCGATAACGAATTTCGACTTTGCCACACATTCCCCAGCTCCCCTGACACAACCCGTTGCTGCGTCAGCCAATTTCTTCCCGCCGTCAGGTATCATAATTCCCTCTTCTTCTTCATCTACTTCCTCCAGCCTTCCACATCCAGACACAGCCTCTTTCGCAGCAGAAATAAGCGTCGATATTCTTGCATACATGGCCTCTTTTGCAAACACTAAAGCCGCTGCTTGGGGATCTCTTGCTTCCACTGCCTCCACAATTGCTAATAGCTCACGTGCTGCCTTAACCGACTCTTGCTGCGTAAGTTGGAGTTGTGGAGTAAACCGAGGCTCATGGTAAAGTCTACCGATATATGACCCAAGATATGACAAAAGCACATCGTGCGTAACATTAAGACGAGCCAACGCATATGCAGGCTGTAACTGGCTTTCAAAGCTTTCCTTGTTAGGTGATGACGGGCTACCTGCACGGGGTGTCTGCGAATAAGGAGTCGAGGGCAATGGGTGAGAGTCTTGTGGTTGGGGAGGCGAACTGAGTTGCGAACCCCGATGGTGACTTACGCTCGAAGAACGCGATCTATAGTCGTGGCCTTCGGTATTGTCTTCGGGCATCTGGTCTCCACGTACAGAGCCTGCACTACCCATGCTGTGAGTTGTCGAGTCAGCCGGGGGTGTAGGTGGTATATGATCATCCGCATCTTCCCCTTGAGCGCCCCCTGCCTCCTCCGCGATAAAATCATTCTGAAGGTTATGGGGCTGATTCCAGATATCAAGAAATCTCACACCCCGCACCACAATCTTGAAACACCTTAAAATCATCTCATCAGTGACATCTTCGGTCGCAGTCTTGGCCAAACTATATTCTGAATGCCCAGGAAGCCGCTTGGCTGTCTTGACTAAAGTAGATAGCTCGGTTAACAACACCTTTCGAGTTCTCCGAATACCGTCATTAGATTTGACATTGGATGCTTCACGGGTTAAACATTCGGTTGTCTCCTAAAGATAATAGTCAGTAAATAACCAAATGACTAAAATATAACTTTGCCGTTTCAAATAAACGACAATCCGCCCATCCATTTAACCGGAGAAATCCTCAAACTCACTAGAAGATGTCGGACGCCGGCTACTACACTTGTTACAGCAACTTGGCTAGCACGTAATCCCCCAGCGGAGCCTCCTCTAAACTGGTCGAAAAGCACAGTACAAGCTTTCAGCAAGGGCCTCAGCTGTTCAGGGTTAAACTCGTCGCAGTAGTTAGTAGGTAGCCATCCCCGAGCTCCCGAGCTAAGCATAGTCCCATCCGCCCAGCCATTGGTGTGAACTGAATGGACGAGGATCACATCCCCCAGGTTTAACGGTAATGTCACCGTAGATGAATCTTCTGAGAAGTTTGGATGGAATTCGTAGAAAGCTCTTAGAAACGGTTGAAAATGTGGTGTTGGTTCTTTCTCAACGCTCTGCGCTAGCGAATCCTGGGAAGTATTGGGCGTCGGAGGAGGTGTTATTTGCTGGTGAGAGGAGGTGCGTGAATGTGTGCTCACGGACTGATTTCGTGAATGTGTGCTCGCGGATTGGTTTCGTGAATGTGTGCTCACGGATTGGTTCCGTGAATGTGTGCTCACGGATTGGTTTCGTGAATGCGGTTGGCTCCTTGGCCGAGACTTTCTCGATGCATTGCTCGAGGTTCTCTTTGGTTTGGGGGCCTTCTCTATCCGCAAAGGCGCAATGTAGATGCTTGAATGTTGGGTGGAAAAGTCGGTTTCGTCCATGGCCACTTCTATTCGTGATTCCGAGATATTGCTGTCATTCCACGATTGGGAAATCCAAAGAGATGTTTCAATCCTGCGACAGATTTTGTCGACGAGCAGCAGAAGCAGCGGATGAATTATACCGCGGAAAGAAGGTATCCAACTAGTTCCACTAGATACTTAGCAAACCAAATTACAAGCAGCTTTGGTCATTACTAAACAGGGTTTTCTCTCTCCCTTCTCTTTTTTTTCTCTTTTTTTTCCTCCACAACAATAATATAGAACAGCAGAAGAGAAAACCTACCTGAGTAGCAGAAAGATCTCCCCCGTCTTGTAATGGATGAAGTAGCTGCGTTAGTTGTGCTGTGTTGGGATGCAAGGTGGGTTTGGTTGACTTGTGGGTTCTAAAGTGCTCACGGCTAAAGAACAGGGAACTTGTGGCTATCGTTGTCGTTGCTCGTGGTCGTCGTCGTCGTCGTCGTCGATATTGCGACCTCAGCACAACCAATAGAGCCCAAGGCGTGTGTGTGCTCACAACACTATATCGCAAGCAACGTAATGTAATGCAATGCAATGGACGAACACCCGCTCTCAAGAATGCACAAGAGGAATTAAAGAGAATGGCGATGGTGACGAGAACGGTACAACCCGAGGAATGAATGGATGGATGGAAAAAAGGTTATTGGAGGAAGAGGGGGGATGAGCGGAAGAATATGGTATGCACGGGATATCAACGATAGAAGAGAGACAACCAAGCAGAACCCAGCAGAACGGACGGCCAATCAATCTGTGCTGGAATGATAAAAAACAAGAAGGCGATTCTGGGAAGGGCACGCACGCACAGAGAAGTACTGGTGCTGCCTTGGAGGAAACGATGCTGGTGGGGGAGGCTTGTGCACAGATTCGAGAAAAGGCAAGGGAACGGAGCTTTCTCTTCTAAGTTAGAAAGTAGCCCAACTCTCTCCCTCTTGCTTTTTGGTTCTGATTTAGGGGGGCTCAGACAGCAAAAAGACAGAGTGCTATCAAAATGTGGGAGAATTAAGTACAATAGGGTAGCTCTCAATACGACATGATAGAGAGAATAAGAAGGTATCTCTCGACCAACTGCTGCTCTACTAGTACCGTGGCGGTGGATGGGAAAGGCATCTCCCCCAAGAACCCTTGCCTTTTTTCCATGCTTGCCCTGCTGCCCGTGCTCGGTGCTAACCGCGAATGTCCCCCCTGTTCTGCTTACGCACCGACTCAAATCTATTCGCCAAGTTGATGGTACAGTACCTCCATCCATATCTCCATCTGTCGGCAAGGACCCCAACTTCTCTCCCCTCTCTTTCCCCCTCCTCCTCTCCTTGACAGTTGGGCTTTCTACCGTACTCGAGTACATCTCCCTGTGTCATCGGCAAATGAGCAAGGGGCGGTGGAACGGCGGCATGTGTGTGTGGGGGGAGGAGGGTGGGCAGAGAAGAGGTAGGGCAGGGGGGGGGGGGGGTCCCTAGGGAAAAGGAAAGTGCACTACGCTCGTGCTCGAGTACCGTACCACACTTGTACTCGAGTACCGGTACGCAGATAGAAATGCGTAGAAAATGAAAATAAAAACAAAAAAACAAAAACAAAACACCCCATATTGGTTAACCCAGTTCAGATGATCGGTGGGCAGACCGAAAGCTGGGAGGGAAGATGTGAAGGAACGAAAGACAAAAAATTGACCAAAATGAGCTCACCTCAATTTCCTTCAATGCCCAATTCAATTCGCTCCGATCACAAATTTATTCGAGCAGGTCAGGCCCGAAAATGGACAAATAGTATCCAAGAACTGGCAAAATGGACTAATAGAACTACTCGAGTATGAGCTTCATCTGCTGAGGTTGTTGTGTTGATACAATCACAATTCACCGCGTGACGCTACTCACTCAAACAAGTTGGATTATGGGGAAGGCCATTCGTGTAATGACTCTATCTTCTACCTCCGACTGGTTGAATATCAGAGGACCTGTTGTCCCAGCGGTCGACGGTACGGCACGGCGAACTGAGAAGCTCAAGGAGACTAAGTCATCATCTCTTTCCCTGCACCAAAGCTCTGCGCCAGAGCACTGCACTTGATGTTTTACACCCCACAATAGTTCCATTTGGAATACTAAACCCTGCTCCCAAGACATTCATCCTGGTGGCGGTACTCAGGGATTCCCCTGTAAGTTACCGAAGCAAATCCCGTTTAGCTCAAGCTCCTCTACTCGACCAGCATCCCCTCGAGTATGCAGCCACATGCAGCTCAAGTCACGTTTTCCCCCAGCTCTAGCCTTCTACAAGGCGAACCTTTCCAACAAAGACATCGCTTGAGTTCTTCATTTCATCTTCCTTTAAACGATCTCCTCTCTCTCTCCACCATCTGCTAACTGAAGCATAAGGAAAGGAAACCCCCGCAATCACAAAAAGCTATCGAGATGGGGCACAACACAGGTATGAATCCATTATCCAATTGACCTCAGCTCGCTATGATGGCTATATATAATTCCTCAGCAGATTACTGAATGTTTCATAAATTTACCGCACCCAATCACACAGTTGGATAGAGCAGACAAAAGCAGCTTCCCATCTTATCGTTCGGTACGTTTCCGAAGGCTACGGTATTGTAACTACCGGCTACAAAACAATTGCCTCCTCCGATCAGGAAGGATGAAAGGGAGGGGGAAACATCTAGGGCAGCCCAACTTGGGCAAAAAATTATGGCCTCGGTGGTCGACTTGGGCATCCGGCCTGTTGGTCGGACAAGAAAAACGTTGGTTCCATTTCTGCAGCTACTCGTTACGAGGAACGCACGCGAAACATGCACAAAAAAAGTAATTCCAAGTGCAGTTTGTACAACCTCCACAAAGCCTCACCGCCGGCGGAGGAGAAGGGCGGCTTTTATTACTGTCTGATAAGCAAGAGCCAATATCGCGGCAGGAGAGTGTTGAAAAATCCATTGGGGCCAAAATTCATGCCGCACACTATCCCAAGATCGATCCTTTGACCACGCGCTGCTATAGACGGGATGATCAAGATGGGATGAAATATTTAGTCAAGCATCCCTCACGCCTACCCCTCCAATGCCTCTCAGTGAGAGCGCTAGCTCTCAACTGTAGTACTAGTAATGGTCATGATGATGATTATGGTAATAACACCACGATTCGCTTGAAGGCTGTAGAGCTACCAGTAATCCTCATGAACATATGGAGCAGTGCATCGCCGTGAATAAGAATTATTTGCCAGGGGTTGGGAAGGCTAGCACCCGCCTCGCGTAACCTCTTTCATCCCGTTCCGCCCGAGCGGCAGGGCCCAGATTTCCGAAATCCAGTCAATCAGCGCTCAGACCACCGACCGGAGGGCTTCTATCCTTCGATTCCTGAACTTTCGTGACTCGAGAGAATCTAGCAGCCCAATTTGGGTACCGCACGGTGTTGAGGTCGTTCTGATGCCCAAAATGAGTGATCCTTCTGGCCGGATTTGTGCCAAGCGGGATGCGCAAACATGGAAGGTACGGATGCCCCAGCGCACAACAGACACCTGGAGAACAGCATGAGTACTTGCACTAATTCTCCGCAAAGGCAATACATTCAGATGCTGCATCATCCCACAACTATGAACATGTACGAGTACACCGTCCCTACCCGCCGAAGTCAGGGTGTTGCTATCATTCGATCTCTCTCTCCACCCTCCAACACCTCCTTTTATGAATATGGAACTCGTCGCATCATGATTATTTTGTTGGAAATGATATGATAACTTAGCCCCATCATTGGTTCTCGCCGCCAATAGAAAAAATCTTTGCCTAAAAAGGCGAGGTGTACCCTCAAAAAAAGAAAAGAGGGTGAATCCCATAAACCAGGGATCCTTCAACCAATCCAGGAGGCAAAAAGGCAATAGAGTGTTTGCGCAAGGAGACCTAGGTGGCAGGAAAACAGGTTATTTTCTGTTAACCTAAAAGTCTTGGACACCCAGGTGGGTAGCGAGACCTGGAAGAGGTGTAAAATAGGGCTTTTCAGACCTGAAGAGATCCAATCGCTGCAGAACAATAAATCAGCAGCAACACAGCGCTCTTTTCGCATTTTATTAAATGAATTTACTGATGATAATATTGGGCATTCAGTAGTAGATTATCACCTGTTCTATGGCAGTCAGTATGGTTAGTGCCCAACTTGTGTACAAGTATCTGGGAATCCTAATTTGAACAGGTAACAAATTTGAGTGCAATGCGGTATTACCCTACTCAATTCCCATCTTCCAGCTACGAAGCCACCTAGACCTGGTGCGCAAACTCTCTAATTAATGAGGAAGAAAAAGGAATGAGGAATCCAGCAGAAAAAAGTAAAAGATCACCCAAGTTGGAGCAAAAAATAAAGAAAGTAATGAACTCCGAGGATGGGTTTTTGGTGTTGATCCTCGCGTACCGCACTCACAACATTTCGCGGCATTCATTTGGAAAAGGGGCTCGTTCGACCTTCGGCGTGGGGTTTCGGAGGCAGACTACTCGAGTAAGATGGAAAGCCGAGAAAAGGTAAATCCCGAAACCCAGACCACGGGCCTAGTTTTCTGGTGAAGGAAAAGGTGCAATACGGGATTGGGCCAAATCTCCTTCATACCCCCAATTATCGTCCTTATTTACCCCCATGTGGAGTGGAAAGTTTCGGTCCATGACCTCTGGGCGCTGCCTTTTCTCACGAAATAATGACCAGACAAGAGCCGAACTGTTTACGTATGATCTACTTGCGCGCAAATTAAGTTGTTGTGCTGATCAACGAAAAACACACCAAAACCTGAAGCCCATTGCGCAATGACTTAGCTCGGGCGCAAGCATGTTGCAACAACAAAAAATATTTTGGTCCTACCAGGTCTTTCACTCACTACCATGTCGCTACTGTGCATGCCTCTGACAGGCTGTACTCATGGAACTAGTTTGGCATTGTACAGTACGGATAGAGATGTACGTTCTGGAATCGCACCGGCGATTTACGGGATTCGCATAGATTCGGGATGACGCTTACACTTGAGTAAAGTGAGGTGATCACAGCCGTGATCCTCTGAACCATGGATAGGCAGACACTCACGAATTGAGTTTGTATTGCGTTATATACAAGACATGTACCATGTCGAAACATTTTAACGAGTAGGGATACAAACGGTTGGAAACACGGAAGGCCTGTGGGGATGAGAAGATCATTTCTGGATCCGATTTCTGGGAGCTATATGGGTCTGTTATATGTATGAGGAAGCTGGTGTCTAGGATTGCCAGGTAAGGTAAGAAGGTAAGTAGGCTTCCAATACAGAAATATATAATACAAAAGGGTCCAACGACTTATGAATGTCCACAGAGAGTAGTACTCATCAAGGTTACTCCCGAATTCCTCCTACTTACTACAGTGTCGCCTTGTCGCAACATACCTTCTCTTTAAAGAAAGAGGAAACAAAATCTCGTGAAGAGCTGGATTTCAGGATTGCACTTTCCCTATCCATGGATTTCGGGAGGAGCAATCGCTCCGTCCGATCTCCGCCGACACGGTCACTACGGCGCAATCAAGTGATGTTATCCAGGCATCGCACATACCTTCTCGAGTCTGGTACTATACCGGTATGGCGCTGGCACCTACACAGGCAATTCTTACGCAAAGAGTACCAGTTTTAACTACCGTTGTTCCCAATTAGTCTATAAGTTACCCGGTTGAGAGTCTAGCAGCTAATATGGTAATCATTTGAAAATCATAAAATGCCATTACAGCTGATTGGTGCGACCATATCCTGCTGCTGCATCTATGATTGATTCCCAATATCTAGGATTGCTCTAAATTGGCATCAAAAAGTACAATAGAGCGTGCAACTTTGAAGGGTTTCCCACGAGCCTCTTTCGTCACAATTTTCCAGGGGGGGGTTTTTTTTCAATTGGGCTTGGGTCTAGCGTTTTTTGTCTTTTTGGGTCTTGATGTTATTGTGCCTAATTATCAGAAACTCTTGAGGGACGAAAGATAAACCGTCGGCTGTTGAACGAGAAGCCACCTTTAAGGGTAAATCGTTACTCCTAAGGTGCTAGATTTTTTTCCCCTTTTCATGAGCCTAGGAATACCTACGTTTATCTGGGACAGGGGGAAAGGGAAATCAACTCCCCGGTTCTTCGGGGGTTCCTACACTAAAGCACTTGTGAAGTCGCAACATATTTCGATCCATGCGTTTCGTCAAATTCTCGGTACTGGTACGGCCACTTCACCGACCGAGAAAAAAACAAGACGCTCGGGAAATCTGCCCAGGCCGAGACAAGACCTACTTGTACTGCCGACTCCCAAACCTTCGATTGGTTGAGTTACGGCAAATATTGGGGGCAGACCCCGGTAAAATGTGAAACACCCGGGGCACTTTTAGGGCCACAAGAATACCCAAAATGAAGCCTTTGGAAGCCTTCTGGAAGCAATTTCGGGCGGCGGGTTTTTCCCTATTCAACCCCGATCATACCTTCTCCTTTTGTTGCAGGGGTTGGTGGATGCACTTGTGCTTGAGAATATATGCCACAAAATGGTTTTAACCGGTCTCGGAACCCAGTCTCTTGCAAATCTGCGAACATGAGCCTAGGAGCGTCCGACACATGGTGCTCTACGCAGCGCTCGACGTTTCTGAGGGTCTAAGCCGTAACTAAGGGGAAGTCATCCCCAATCGGTTAGGAAGACATAAGCAGAATTTTTGATCGATGGAATAGTCTGAAAGAGCAAAAAGGACGCGTACTCGAGTAACCACGCATTGTTTGAGCCAGATTTGGCGGGCTCTCCTTGCACCCCGCTCGCTACTTCAGGCAAGGCCTGAAGCGAGCACTGCTCGAGTAGCACTACTGGCATTGAATACAAACTGCGCCGAACGCCTCCGAGTTCTTTGTTGGCAACGAATCTAGAAATATGTGTCTGAAAATACTACTCTTGTTACACAACCTGCCAACTAGAGAAAAAGACCCTATCTTACTTTCAGGTACCTTATGCCAGATACAATTACCGTAAAACCCCTTTCGATTCGCTACCTCCGTTAGGTCGCTGGTCTTGGGAGTTAGAGACAAAGACTCTTGAGAAGGAATAGTGCTCTCCTGACCTAGCACCAGTATTGCCAGTCCGTTGGCTGTGGTGGAAGCTCCCGCAATTCCGTCAACTTGCCAAACGAAATCTATCATAGGCTAGTGCCGCAAATCGGAGGGGTAGTCCGACACCGATCGCAAGAATTTTTAAGGTATATATCATACAGTACCTTTATGAGAAACTAGGTCCTAAGGCTAGGTTTTACCAATGGCATCGTTTCCTTTGTAGGGCACTTGTTGCTCGCAATTGCATTGCAATTAACATGGGAGCAACGAACAACAAACCAATAAATCTGCTGACAAAGGTCATATCAGTAGGGCTGTTCCTTCACCCCCCTTTGTCCCTTGTCCTTCCACTATGTTACACTAGCACCTCACCATCACCAATTTCGAAAAAGCCGTCAGTTTGTCAGTTCCCCAACCTTCTCGAAAGAAAAAAAGGCGGCTTCTCTCGACGCCGCAGCAAGGATTCGAGTTAGTTTCTACCTGGGAGAGGCATAATTCATGGCTAAAAGCCTAAAAGAAGGAAAGTTGGTTTGGCTGTAGGAAATTGCGTTCGAGGTACCATACACGTGGGATAAAAAATAAAAATAAAAACTTCGAGAAATTCCAGCCCTCGCAGCCTCTTCGAAATCGGTAATAAGGAAAGCCAAAAGTTCAGGTTTTCTTTTCCGACTTTTTTTTTTGTTATGGCGAGTTGCGAATGATGGAAATCATGATCGCCAGGTACCTTCCGGAAAAATGGCTAAATTTGGGGCGTTGGAGTTCCCTCTCCCAGTACAGTACCGGCAAGGTCTGTTGTGTTTTCTTTCTATCATACCGGTATTTGTATCCGCGGGGGAGGGGGCTGAGGGCCAGTTTTCTTTGGGGTGATTCCCCCTATCTCTAAAGGGGGAAATTCCGAACGTCTTAAAGTGAGGTTCAATTATTCTGGTTCTTACGGTAAGGGGCTACTTTGTTGATGTACGGGCGAAAGTGCATACTAGTACAGGAGGAATTAGAGGAAAGATTTGCCCCGGTAACACATTGCTCGAGTACCCGGGCCCCCGAGTATAGTTTTGGTTGCTGGACCACCACCTGAGCATCTCTTGTGGTTCGTTATCTCTGGGAGACCTCTCTTATCTCCAGGGTCAGAGGGCTAAAGCTCCAAAGGGTAGTGCTTTAATAACACAGTATGATATATGTAGCCAGAGCATGGACATGTTAAATCTCCTTAACTGGTATTAGTAATTCTGTCAACCTACCTTAAAAAAGTCATCGTATCATAGTTATATGAAGGGGTATCATACCCGCTAACTTTTAATAGCAGGTCGCCGGAGGTACCATGGCATACCATGTCTCCCAATATAAGAGGAGAAAAGGTCCGCCGAGAGTCAAGAAGACGCCCTGCGAGTAAGGCTCGTCTTACCCTAGTACTGTGCTCGAATACAGTGGGATGGAGGTTTCTCAGGACACAATGTACCCAAAGATTCAGTTTAATATGGATGCGGATGAAGTTCCTCCCATTATATCAGGTTAGGTTTGTATGGGGACAGAGGGGCTACAATCTGGGAATCATATTCGGATCCGCTATAAAGTGATCTCCACTGTGTATCCCCTTGTAGGGAGGGATTTTGTATGGGGTATTCAATCTCGCGAGTAATTAGTTCACAAAGAGGTCTCCAATGGCAATGTACGACCATGGGAGAAGCTGGAACCACTAGACCTCTCACCAAGACGTCCAGAATTCCCCTCTTCAGATTAAGGGGCCAAGCAGAGTTAAATGAAAAAACTAGCTTTCGCCCCTCTGCTGAGACAGATAAAAAGAAAGGATACAACAAACCACACTACTCGAGTAGGGGAGGCAGCCCCAACATCCGAGCACAAAGGTCCAATTATTCCGGGAAAACCTCTCATATACCATGAAAATGGGTGAAACCTTGCGGTATACCATGATCGAACGGCGCACGGTCTTCGGCGAAAAAAACACGTCAATTACAGTTAGCTCTTCGGCCAAGAACGCCCA
>Ga0307517_10004052_pt1 | contig 22653 bp, 14 predicted proteins | sample 23_EM_MG_FD_194515 | JGI IMG/M metagenome (GOLD analysis project Ga0307517, IMG submission 194515) | Populus trichocarpa ectomycorrhiza microbial communities from riparian zone in the Pacific Northwest, United States - 23_EM | ecosystem: Host-associated > Plants > Roots > Unclassified | place... | reverse complement strand
CCGTCCGTCCCGGGCATGGGTTAGGACGGACTACAATTTGGCGTCCGTCTCGTCCAAGGGCCGCAAATTTGGCGTCCGTCCCGTCCTAGGCAAAAGACGGACGGACTGGACGCTTGGGAACACTGGACACATACAAGCCGTCTCGCTCCAACCTCTTCTCAAAGAGCTCCTTTGGGTCAATCTCAAACTCCTCCTCCATCTTCTTGGCTTCCTGGGGGGGAGGCTTCGAAATTCAATGAATTCATCTAGTGTGTACTACTAGTAAGCCAAGTCTCTATGAATAAGCAGCATTGACAGATGACAAATATTGTGGTTGATGGCGATGACCTACTTTTGGACGTGGAAATGTGGCACAAAAGTAAAACTCTGAGTAGTATGTGACTTCCACGCGGCTAAATTTTCTCTATAAGTAGAGGAGTGCCCCCACATATCCTCTTCAAATCTACACTACTGCTCACAAAACACGGTTAGAACACAACAAGAAAATTACAGAAACATCGAGGTAATACTTCCCAATTTCCCATTGACTCTCTTACTGGTTTCAGTATCAAAGGCTAACTTGCGAAATCTGCTTGTGGCGAAAGTAGTTCGAAGTCCACAGAAAACTGTTTCTCATTATCGACAAAACACTGATCATGGGTTCCCGCTGTACTCTTCTATCCCCTTCCAGTTGTGGTAACGAATGCTTGCTAATAAAACTTTCAAACGATAGTATTCATTTCCACTTATGCAAACCCGTTGAGCGCCCTCGCAGCTGTAGGCATTATCTGTACCACGGCTGTCTCTCGGCACAGGGCGAACATTAATAAGCATAAGAAAGATCTTCGTGAGAGCAGGGAGGAACTCAAGGCCGATCTTGATGGAGTTAAGAATGAACTCAAGGCAGATATTGATGGAGTCAGGAAGAAGCTCACCCAAGCGGGGATGAGGTTTACCGCCGATACTCAGTATGGCCAAGGTGTCTCTGTCGGCTCTGGTTCTGCAACGATGAAGTATCTCACCGGCGAAAGGCAAACCAAGGGCCAGGGGATAGGAGATATTGCAGACGGTTTTAGGTTTGGTACGCAGGGCTGTGCCCCTCTCAAGGCTGCGGAGGAGGCCAAAAATTTCTGAGGTTTAGTTTGGTGCAGACCACAAATCCCATTCTGCTCCAACTAACCTCGTTGCCATGGCGTTGGTTTACACTTATCATGATCCTTTTTTTAAAAACCCACTTTTTTAATTTTGCTAGTTACTGTTAGCTGTGTTAGCTATACGATATGTTGAAGCCACGGTACAGCTACCCACTTAGGTCTTCTCAATGGGATAGGTCTATCATTGGTTGTGCGGGAGTGGGCTTGACACGGGTGTTTCCTTTAAGTAGTTTCTCTCTTGTACGACTAGTCATTAACGAACATCTCACCTCACACAACGTACCACACATACATCCCAACAGTTACCAGCAGATATTGGGGGACTATCCATAGTGTCTCTCTGTTCCACAACATTCTTAAATGAACCCTTTATAAAAATGTAGCCAATCTTCCCAAGGGAAACAAGTGCAACAGAGTAGTAAATAACCAGGTAAGACGCAAAAAATGGACATTGTGAAAGAACAACCACAGAAACCAAGCCCAAACGTCCGCTCGTCCTTGCCTACCAATTCCGTGGTTCCATTTGATGGTGCCATATAAAAGCAGGAATGAAGGAAAGAACAGAAGTGCCCCGCGACAGGCTCAAAGCGTAGCGGAATATGAAGAAAAACAGGGGAATTGTTCGCTACTCTATCTTCTAACCGAGGACTAGCTAGGAGATGATGGCTATCTCCGTCTGATTGGCAACACAGTAAAAACTCTCAAACTCTGAAAAAAACTCTCTCTTTGAACATTGGTAGATAGGGACTGTAAAATGGCGAAACAAAATGAAACGCCCAAATGCAATGAGTTCACACACAAAACTATCGCCCAGACAGGAGCGGGGAATTGAATAATTAAATTTTGGTTTAAACCCTAAGGTTATGGAGTGACTACCCGTCCAGAAGCTCTCTTCATCCAACGACCACATTGCCTAACAACTAGCTAACCACGATAACCGGGGTATATATCAACTACCACAATATCCCATGGGCCACCACACATGTCTAGACTATTCCATTTAAGTACTGCAGGTTCTATCCGGAAGCTACCGATCCGTCCAAGACTGTAGGGCCCTACAGTCAGCCTCTCACATGGTAGTCTTTCCCAAAGGACGGACGCTCTTGCCCTACAGCCTGAGACTGACGCCCAGAACGCCCTTGGCTACAGTCCTGGCGGTGCCTACAGGGCGGACGAGACGCTTGGGAGCACTGCCCCCCATCGTTCCCACTAAGACCCCTGCCTCACCACAGAGGACGCACCCCCGAACCCAAGACTACATTACCTAACTTTCACTGCACCATAGGCAGTGCACACTGCCATCAAGTCTCGTCCGGTACTCTCAGCAGTCCCCCCATAGGCACCGCTGGGCCCCGGACGGTTTGGAACACTGCCTTTATCTAATCAAACTGAGGCTTGGGCTCTGCTCACTAAGTCCTTTCACTTGCGTTCTACCGTTACTGTGGCTGTCTCCTACCAGCTCCTATAGCTTTCATTTCTTTCCTATTTTTTCTGTTCCCATTGAGGAGCTTCATGCTGTAAGGCTAGAGATCGGAATTCAGCACTGACAAGTAGCAGCAGAAAGGTCCAGCTGCGCCCCTTCCCAGGTACAGAGAGATACGAGCGCAGTATGGATTTAAGTCTCGTTAACTTTGTAGGACTCTATTCGGTAGCTAGGGAGAATAATGAGTGGTTTTTGGGGCATCCCTATGGTCGGGAACGGAGAAACTCACATCGACCTGATAACTTAAGTTGAACATTTTTCATTCTCTTTCCTATGTTTGCTCTCTTCGGGATTTCTGTGTGCTCATTGCCTTGTCTGCAGAAACTTTCGCTACTCGATATGTCCTCCTTTAATACTTAGGCATTTATGCACCTTGTTCCCCTCGGACACATCCAAGCCGTCTCGCTCCAACCTCTTCTCAAGAGGTTCTCTGGGTCAACCTCAAACTCCTCTTCCATCTTCTTGGCTTCCTGGGGGGGGCTTTACTAAGCCAAGGCTCTACTCGGGCGCAAATTAAAGATCCGGAAAAAGTGACTTGAAATATCTGTGTTGTAACCATACATTTTGTTTGTCACTTTTTCCGGATCTTTGATTTGCGCCCGAGTATGAATAAGCAGCATTGAAAGATGACAAATATTATGGTCGGTGGCGGTGGCCTACTTGTGGACGTGGAAATGTGGCGCAAAAGTAAAACTCTGCCTGGTATGTGGCTTTCACATTGATAAATTTTCTCTATAAGTAGAGGGGCGCACTCCCACATCCTCTTCAACGCTACACTGCTGCTCACAAAGCTCCTTTGAGACAACAAAATTACACAAACCTCAAGGTAATACTTCCCAAATTCGCATTGACTCTCTTACTAGTTTTAGTATCAAAGACTAACTTTGTGAAATCCACCTTGGGTGAAAAGTAGTTCGAAGTCCACAGAACATTGTTTCTCACCAGCGACAAGACACCAATCATGGGTCTCCGCTGTACTCTTCCATCCCTTCCATCCGTGATAATGAATACTTGCTAATAGAACTTTCGTATGATAGTATTCATTTCCACCCATGCAAGCTCCTTGCTCCCCTCCGCCGTTTGGGTCGTTGCCTGTGTGGCAATTGTCTCTGACAACAGGGCACACTGTGCTAAGATGCGGGCAGATCTTAAGAAGGATACTGATGCAAGCAAGAAGGAACTCAAGCCAGATGGTGATGGGTGCAAGAAGGTGCTCGGTCAATTCGAGTTGAAGCCTAAGACCAACTAAAATACTCTGTATCATCAAGAGATCACTGGGTGATCTGGGCATGAGATAAACTAAAACACAATGCCGAATAGCAGCTAGGACCGATAGCGCGCAACATTGTCTCTAGTTCTCTAAACCAGGGATAAATACAGAGATAATATCAAAAACATTACCAAGTTCTGATCCTTCAATCGATCACCACATATCTTCTCTTACTTCCACCCATGTTCCACATCTTAAACCGAAACAAAAGAAGGAACCATCCCCCGCAATCCCTTAGCAAAAGAAATACCTCACAAGACTTACGCTTCTTTGTGTCGCCTTTAGCTCAATAAGTGTTCCCAACCGTCCCGTCCGGACGCCAGGGCCCTGGCGTCCTATAGTCCCGTCCGTCTCGGGCAGGGTGGGTAAGGACGGCCGGGCACGGCGTCCGTCTTTTGTAAACACCGCAGGACTGTAGGTTGACGGCCGGGCCCTGCAGTCTTTTTTGGAAATGGTAACTTCCGGTAGGTACCTACCGCCCTGAGTAAGGACGGGCGTCGCCTCTAGGTTACCTACCGTCCAGTATAATGACGGGCGTCACCTGTAGGTTACCTACCGTCCTGCATAAGGACGGGCGTCCCTTGTAGGTCAAGGAAGTGGAATGGGGTCAGGGTGCTCAGAACCAGGATCGGATATTACTAGAAGAATTGGTTGATTGATAGCGAAATTTGATACATAATCGCAGAGCCTAAGCTTCTCTTCATTAGAATAAAAATGGTTCACACCTTGATAACACTTACCTAATGCTCATGAAATTCGAAAATGAAACATAAACTAAGACACCTATAGGGCCCGGCCGTCCGTCCCGGGCATAGGTCAGGACGGACTGCAACTGGGCGTCCGTCCCGTCCGAAGGTCTCAAACTTGGCGTCCGTCCCGTCCTAGGCTAAAGACGGACGGACTGGACGCTTGGGAACACTGCTGCTCAATGCCTGGCTAGTGTCCTACCTTCGTCTCAATAGCCCCATACATTCCTTTAACTGTTCATCCTGCTTTCCAATTCAATGGAAGCACCTTCCCCGGCTTAGGAACCTTCGTGAGACAAAGGACACTATAGCTAACGCATGCCAAGCAGACTTGACTGGTTCCCAATAGCAGTGTCTCTCCAGAGACGGGCGCCCTGAAAGCCAGTAGACGGGAGATATCGTAAAATGTGTTGGGTGTGCCAGGCGGTGAAGGCCTCCGGAGAGGCCAAAAATGGCTGTGGAGGTTATACTTTGACGCCGATTCGGGATGCCATTTCTTACTCAAATTAATAGTAGCTGCCGCGTGTTGGCTGAACCTTATACTATCATGTCGCTCCTGGTTTTTCGCCTTGGCTAAACTATCAGTGGATATGGTGGGGATCATGAATAGAGCCATTTTCTGTTCAACCTGGATTCCCAAATAAAACCTTTATAAAATATCATTGTTATTGGCAATGAATAGCTTTGTCCCAATTCAGGGCAGACTCCCGCTGTCTGGAACGGCCGAAGCACTACTTGATTTCTCAATGGAATTTGCTAAATAACCTATCCGAGCACACTACAAGTACACGGGTATAATTTAGGTTCAAATCCTTTGGTTCAATACCCTTTTTACACCCAAACCACCCGCTTTCCCCACTCACTTAACAACACTGGCACCTACCTTGACCAAGCAAAATAATAGCAAAAGGACATCACGAAGACCCAGAGAATATTGAAAACCTTATATGACCCATGGGAGTATTCATGCTGTAGAGAGGTACTGGTTAGGTGGGAGGCATCCCTCTTTATTTGGAGCCCATTATTGTATTTTAAGTCACTCTCAGACCGGTTGTTACCATCGTATGCATGAGCCAAATCCTCTTTCGCGTCTATGCTTTTAATATGTTGGGTATGAAGTGGCTTTCTAGCCGACGTCAATAGAGTCTTCCAATTATTTCCAAGACGGTAGCTTTGGGGATAGCAGCTCCCGAGATATCTGCTCCCCACCGCACCATGTGCAAAAACCAGCCTCAGTCGAAAGCTCCCAATTTAATATTCTATAATTGGACAAAACTTAATAGAAATGGAAGCGATAACACTGTAATATAACGATAACTCGACAAGACGCTTCAGATATAACTTCAATTAAATTGAAAGAACCCCAGTCCTCACCCTTCAAAAAAAACCCCCCCTTAGGAAAAGAGGGAAGAATTGACCGATATTATTGGGAATTGAACGGCGCATGTCCATTCCTAGCATTTCAATTATGCAATCTGCCCTCACAAGTAGACTCCAGGTCTAAAATAAACATAACCAGCGAACAAGAAAAGAGGAAGGAAGGAAGGTACTATGATATGGGGAAGCCCCTGGTGGCAACACTAGCCTGCAAACCCTTGGGGAGGTGAAAGGCAAGAAAAGATAAAGTTAATAGCAGAGGAAGAAAAAGAGGCCGCGCAAGTAGGAAGGGAGACTATCGGAAAGTCGCTAGGAGAATATTCCTTGTTTAATCATACACAGTTGGGGGTCAAGGATTCGACGGATGCCTGGTAGGGGAATAAGATAATGCGTTGAGGTTGGAAACGGATTTAATGAAGTGGTCTATCTTAGCCTGATTCTACGGATCGGGAAACCCTTGGTACTGACAGAACGGAAGGCTCATGTTGGGTGCGTTGTCCTCCAGGGAGGAATCATCCGCACAATTACCCAGCTATAAGAGAGGTTCTCTCTACCGGGGGTGGCGCAATAATATGGTGACGTATAAAGAATTTGGGATATGAAGTCCGATAAAGTAGGGAGAAAAACTGTTCCGGATAATAGCTTGCACTTTACTAACTCGGTATCTACCTACTCTGTTCACTGCCCCATACTAGTCCTCAATCCAGAGAGAGGCCATATTCCCTTCTATTGTCTGTGGACAAAATTAACCGCAGATCAACCATCGATGGCATCGCACCCCCTACCCCATCACGATGCGCTTTCAACACCACTTGAAGAACTTTCTCTCGCTCAAATATGAATTTTTACTATGTATTCTACCTTATACTTATATCCTCGATCTTTTTTCTTTGCTTTTAGTGAAGGTGGAGTTGGTGGGGGGGGTGTTGTTGTTGTCTCGGCTTAAGTTTTTCCCTCTTGGTTGATCCGCAGTTAATTGTCCACGGATAATACTATGCGCCCCAGCCCATTCCTTACTTAACAAGAGTAAACTCTCTTACGAGGAGCTTTCCTGTGAGTAACGCAGCCACCCAGCATCACTCGTCTTCTTAGAACCGCTAGTGTCTGAAATAAAAGTCCTCAGAGTAGCAGCAGTAGTGCGCGGAGACACGCAAGCTGTGAGCATCTTTCTCCAATTTGTTTTTCCCTCCTTCTTTTCCTTTCCTCGCCTAAGTTTTCCTTTTTGCTCCTAGCTTTCCTCCCAACCCTCTCCCCCCCACATACTCAAAGAGGAACTAATGAACTCCTTCGCCGCCTAATATAGAGCCCATCTCACCCGAGACGCTCTATTTCGCTGCGTAAAGCCCTCACCACAGATCATTCCCTCGACATCCATTATTTTAAAACATCAAGTGTACAACGCTCACATAACTCTACAATAAGACAACACTATGGAATCACGAAAAACCGCTAGCTGACCCAGCGTAAAGAGCACTCTAGACCTCAATAGAGACATGAGGCCAGGGGTTATAAATGGAGAAGATTGGGAGGGGAAGAAATTTCACAAGCCCTTTCTGACGGAGGTCAAAGGATCGCACAGAAGCGAAGGGAGGGGGATGCGGGCTTTGCCTATTGGAAGTTGCTAGATTTGCGAGATGACATCTAATTAGGAAGCGAAATTTTTTTAAAGTTACCCGATGCATCCGGTGTTGCTCGCGCAAGTCCACACTTCTGCGCTCCTCCATAAGCGCGCTTCCGGATATCCGCGGTCACTCGGCACTTGTCATACTGCAGCGTACTGCTAATGGGATTATCGGTATTACACCACCACATTCTTCGGCATTAGCTCGGATGACGAAAGACAGCATTCTGCAGCGCCGGGTTTGCACTGTGAGCAATAGCCGGACCGGGTATTGTGGTTTACGCCTGTGACTCACTCTGAAGTATTAGTTGTTAGGGGTAACATAGGGTATTATCTACACAAGGCCGAGTAAACTAGTAGGCAATTCCGGAAAGCGGGAGTACGGCATTCGGTCGCTCCCCCTCCCGCCTGACAGACCAATCTGGTTGAGCCAAGGCAGATACGTGGATAGATAGATGGACAATGTGGGTGGATACCAAAGCGTTTGCTGGTATTGTCATCTATTTCGGGTATGAGGGCTTAGTGGCGATAATGAGGTTTATGTTATTGGAGGCAGATGACATATTATTATACAATGTGAATCTCAAGAAAAAATGAAAGCGAAGGAGAAACAAAGGTGTTGTGGGGACGAAATTACAAAATATGATGAAGCTAACCAACCCTGGAGTACCAACAACTGCCAAACTTAGCAGAGAGCTCGAAACAACTCCGGGGAATCCTCACACCCGGGGTATATCATAGGAGCGGGGAATAGGAAAAAAGGAATAAGATTAGAGTCCGAAGAAAGGCTGGAAATGAGGAAGTGGAACCAAGGGCAAGGATGGGACGAATAGGGCTAGGGGTGAGTGTGGTTGATCTGGTGGGATGGTTTGAACTGCGAGGTGGTTCTAAAGATTCCGTTTCCAAGAGTGGATGTGTGACTTCATTGTATGCAAAATTCTCACAGGCGAAAGCTGTCGGCATTCGATCATGGCTCGCCGATGACCCGCAATCGGCACCCTCCGTGTTCAGGAAGCAGCTTCATTACACTTTCATGTGTTCCCAAGGCTATGAACGACGAGATCGTCTTATCATTTCTTTCCACCCGGGATCGACATCCCCGCGTGCCAGGATTAACTTCGCTATACCGATATTTGCGGAGCGCAAGAAGGGCGTTCGACCGTTGCTATCTAGTGAATTGGGATTGACATCCCGGCGCTTCATGAAGAGCGTTACCACTCCCCGATGACCTCCTGAAGCAGCGATCGATAGAGGTGTTCGACCGTTGCTATCAGGTGAATTGGGATCGACATCCCCGCGCTCCAGAAGTAGTTTCACTACGCCTTCATGTCCTCCCAAGGCGGCAAACGATAGGGGTGTTCGATCATTGGTATCATGCGAATTGGGATTGACATCCTTGCGCTCTAGAAGTAGGTTCGCTACGCCGCCGTGTCCTCCTGAGGCCGCGAACGATAGAGGTGTTCGACCATTTCTATCCGTTGAATCAGGATCCACATTCCTGTCCTCTAGAAGCAGCTTCACCGCACCTTCACTTCCTGTCCCGGTAGCGAATGCCATCCATGTTCCGGTCCAGCGAGACGAATATGGATTGACACACCCCTCGGCAGCAAGCTCATCACCCTCCGGAAGCAGATCCATTAGGAATTCTTGTCCCCCGGAGGCAGCGAACGATAAGGGTGTCCGGCCATTGCTATCCCGCGAATTGGGATCGACACTCCCGCGTTCCAGAAGTAGCCTCATTACATCTTCATGTCCTCCCATGGCAGCGAAAAACAGGGGTGTTCGACCGTTGCGATCTGATGAATTGGGGTTGACACCTCCGCGCCCCAGGAGTATCCTCACTACACCTTCATTCCCTCTCCAGGCAGCGAACGATAAGGGCGTTCGACCGTTGCTATCCGGTAAATCTGGATTGACATTCCTGCGTTCCAAAAGTAGCCTCACAACGCCTTCGCGTCCTCCCATAGCAGCGAGCAATAGGGGTGTCTGACCCTTGCAATCAGGCGAGTTGGGACAGACGCCCCCGCGTTCCAGAAGTCGCTTCACTACATCCTCATCCCCTAACCAAGCAGCAAACGAGAATACTCTGCAATGGTCTTTAGTAGCCGTGCCGGGCTCGATATTCACCCGGTTCAGAAACAGCTCCACGATCCTGGTATTTCTATGCTCAATGGCCCACATTGTTGGTGTCTCGCCGTAAGAATCACGCCCATCGATTTGCCATCTCTTTATCTCGAGCATAGCAATCGCAATCTCCTCAATCCCCCAAAATGCGATGCAGTGAAGTCCACTAATCCCTTCAAAATCCCCCATCAAGCCTCTCCTATTGAGCTTCTTTCTCAATAGAATGGGGGCAGATACGTGGTTCTCGTGTGCGTCAAGGAGCCGCAACGCCAGATATTTCACTGGCTCCGTTACCCCCCTGCCTGCATGGGCCCCCCAGAAACATGTAGCATATTCAAGAAAAGGTCTTGTCCTCGGGGCGTTAGCATGCTTTAGCGGCAATGCCCGAACTAACCGACAGTTCAAATAAGTGAGGCAGGTTTCGGCTATGATTGAGTGAGCCGTTGAAAATAGGGTGGGATGTTGTCTTAGATACTCCTGGAGCGTGAAATGTAGGAGACGGGGGGTTAACGCCTTTTTGTCGACTGTGACAAGTCCTAGTGTGCACTGCAACACGGTCCGTATTGAAGGTACGTTCTGGATGTTAAAGTCTTCTGCGCCTAATTCTACACCTAGGGCATGACACAGCTCCTGGGATCCCAAAGGCCGTTCGGAGTGGAAGATCCACATCAGCGCTTTCATCCCAAGCCTTGATTTGCTCCCGCCCTGTTGTCTTATCCGATCCAATGTCGTGCTATACACATCCTGCAAACTAAGACCTCTGATCACCCTTTGAAGAGCCTGTCTCCTCCGGCGAATAGTCGCCTCTGCAAGAATTGCATTCATACTGAGAGAGACAAGGAGAAACCTAGTGACCATCATCAGCTCAACCCATAGAGTTAAAAATGTATCTGGAGAACACATACATCCCGGAGAGAACTTCCGGAATAATTCTTAGAATATCCGCTTCCAATTCCTTGTCCATTGCGCCGGGCTTTGGGTCTCTGCTAAGCCTCATCCTCATATATAGCCTAATATCGTGCTCACTAGGATTTATCGGTAGCTTCTTAGCGGTTCGGGGAAAATATTTCTTCACCTCGCTCCGTATTTGGAATTTCCCAGTAAGGAATAGTCGAACGTTCGGACACATGTGCACAATTTGCTGCAAAGCTTCCCAAAGCTCTGACCGGTGGTTCGCGGGAAACTCGTCCAATGCATCTATGCAGATGAATGCCCTCTCTAAACGTGCCAAAGACTTGGCGAGCATCTCGAGGATATCAGGGAGCAGGATTCTGCGACCACCAGGCCTCCCCTTCGAATTTCCAAACGCCCTCGGCACTTCCTCGGGGATCGGCTCCAGTGCGCTGACAACCTGCTTTAATAGTGCCCCAAGTAACGCCGTCACCGATTGTTCATTCTGGGTGTGAAAGTCGCAATACACACACGCCACAGCCATATTGCCCGCATCTACCCGATCGCACAGTCTATCTACGACAAGAGAGCTGTGGTTGTTACCGATTAGCCTCGCCAACAACCCTTAAGGATAGCAGCGACCTATACCTAAGATATGTCTTTCCAGCACCGGGATCCCCATAACAAAATAAGACCGGCTTGGCACTTCTATCACCACTTTGACTCCACCGTGTAAACTTCTTTGTACGAAGAAGCCAGTCGCCCACCCCAGCTACCCGGTTCGTGGCTATAGCCTGATGCCTTTCGCGAGGTTCGAGGGGAGATAGCCATTCCGGAAGGGCGCGCCTCTCGTCGGCTATAGGTATCTCGCGCTTATTCAAAACGGGTTTGTGACTGCCGATGGCATTACCAGAGTTGCTGGTTATTGGGATGACGGAGTTTTGACCTGCTGCTGTCGGATTCATTTCGTCTTGTGTGATGTGTCGGCTTTTTTGTTAAAATTCGTTCTCGCGGTGGGTGGAGGGTGCTGAGGATGGTACGGGAGTCGATGGGTTTCGCGGGCGGGGGGGGGGTGACCCCGCGTTTACCGTATCAGCGTTGCACGAGAGCCGCCACTGATGCCTAACCTTAATTTTTCCCTGTTCCGCCAGGGAAATCAAACCCCCCACCCAACATGACCGTTGAATACATTCGCCTCGGCTCAGCTAGGATTTTAAAACCCTTCTTGAACCTCCACCAGCCACGCCACAAGGCCGATTCAGAGTACCGAAAATTTTTAAGCTCCGGTATACAAATAGGCTATCTACATAATTTTCTTGTTTTTAGCTACGGAGAAAATTCTAAAATTCGGGAATGCTTCCTGTTTACCCTCTTGTTTCTCCCCCTTCTTTTTTGTAGAATTAAGTGAGTAATTCTCAAAGTCTAATGCCGGTTATTATAGATTTGCCACAGTATGGGGCGCCCCACAAAGGAATGAAGCCCTGCGGGTGTCGAAAAGGTTATCCAGCTAACCTCAATCTTTTCTCGCTTAAAGGCCCCTGTTGTGATATTCCTTACGGCATAGAAGCAGTGAGTTGCGCTTCCAGAATAGGAAAGCCTGAACACTTAGAAACGACCACCGGCGCACCATCCCATCGCATCGCATCAGGTATTGAGCTGGTGTTTGGCGCTTGGTTTTGAACACTATTTTAACAGAGCTATCGTAGCTCCTACGGCTCGGATATTTTATTTCCTTACCCCCCGTCCCCGATAACAAAATAACAAAACAACACAGGACGGAGAACCCAACCGCCACTCTTACGCCATTCTACCAAAAAACTTGTTCGTAGAAGACAGTCTCTTAAGGTACTTCACCCACCCGGCCCTCGCTTGGAGCCCAATTCCTTTTCTTTGTCCCCGGTAACGGTCAGGTTTTAGTGTGCCACGGATCTCATCTTGTTTCCTATCGTTCTTCCTCGTGATTGTGCGGTGCGACTAGTGTATAGGTAACAAGGGATGAAATGGATATTCTTTTTTTGAAGGGTTTGAGTGATCTACTCGAGTACTGTACTCGATATTAGGGGTAAGTATGGCGCGGTAGCACGAAATCTCTGGGTTTATTTCCTATTCTGGGGGTGCGCCCGACTTTTGCTGCCCTTACAAAATGTGCCAAGAAAACGGGTTTGTATGGTGGAGAACCATAGTTACCGTATATGGGGCGCGCCCGACTTTTACCTACCCCCGAGTACAAGCACCACTCGATGGTTGGCTCATGCAAAAAAACAACACGGCTCAACTCTGGCAACCGGAGTCCTGTGGTTTTGCTCAAAGACAATAGCATTGTGGGAAGGCCTTTGACGACGGCTTCGCCACGGCACCAGCCCCGCTCGATCGAGATTGCCACAGATTTGTACGGTATGATATCATACTTGTATTGTCCAATCTCCACCGTCCCCCCACCGCCCCCCGACCCGCTAAATCTACTACGGTACAAGTACCCCTCCCGGATGATCTGCGCTTATAAGGACACCCCTACAAGGAGCAATCGCGGCGAACACCTCCGATGAACCTGCGGCCGGATATGAGGACAAAAGGTAGCAGGCTCTTGAGCAATAAATGTAAGATGAGTACCAAGAGGCGGAGAAAAGATGATTACTAGTTGCCATGTTATCATGATTCTGGTGTTAGCGGACACCGGGGAGAGCATGAGAGTGCCTGACTGTGAGCCACTTGGGCTGCGCACGGGGGTTGTTTTATAAGCACTAGAAAGCTAGACCAGGACTGAAACGGAGAGAATGGCAATTGCATGAAATTGTGGTTGCTCGCTTACGGCATGCAAGTCCACACCATGCTAACGCTACCACCGTACGAACCGGAACAATTGAACCTCACCGTACTGTAGGACGTTAGAGTTGCCTTTTTTGATAAGGTCCGGCTCTTTTTTCTTCTTTTTTTCTGGCTGGGTATGGGTGGTCGGTTTTCGCTGTGAGCTCGCCCCCTTACCTCAGAGGGAATTCCCGACGCCTTAGCGCGAGGTTCAATTTTTCCAGTTCCTACAGCAGTAGACCAAGTACGGGGCGCTCTTACCTAGAGCATCCTATGACACACTCCAAAAACCTTGAACTGTGTACAGTATTAAGTTGGCTCCCGGAGTTCTTACCACCGGGGAAAAATAAAGTCGCTAGTACCTAGTGCTAAAACTTGGCTATCGTACAGCGATTTGAGATTTTTAAAATTCTGACTGTGTGGATATCAGTCTAGTTTCAGGCCCGGATCATTTTGAGGCGAATGGTTTGGGTGATTTGAACTGTAGAGGGTGGAATATATCGTTTGATGGGGCCCAGATGGCAGATGCCCGGAATTTGCTAGTCTCGTGATTGACTTTGGATACACGGGTTTGGTGATGACAATGAAATTTTATTATTATGAACGAATCCTTCTACCTCTATAACACACAGGAAGTACGGTACTGCACAAAGTGAATTTCAATTAAAAATGGAGGTAAAAGAGCAAATGGATTAGAGATGAAACTGCAAAATACCACGGGTCCAACCGACATTGAAGCATCAATCACTGCCAGGCGGAGTAGATGGCATGAAATAATTCAAGAGAATCCCCGTACCCGTGGCACATCATAAGCGCGAAAAATAAGAAAATGAGGGGGATTAATGTACGAAGGAAGAAATAAAAAACGGAGCCGAAACCAAGGGGGGGAAGAGGGACGGATGGGGCCGGGGGTGGGAGCAATTGTTCCGGTGAAAACTGTTTGAGGGGGGGGGCATTATCTGGGGGTGGTTCGCATGTGAGAGAACGAGAGATAGGAGCCTTAGGTGCAGGGTGACCGGCTGTATATGAAGTAATAGGTCCCCTTGGCGGGGGTGGATGAGTTGCTTCTTTGGATGAAGCATTCTCATGGGCGACAGAGGTTGGCATTCGATCACGGTCCTCCGATGATTCGCAATTGAGACTTGAGAAATTCGATAACAATCTCACTATACTTTCTCGCCCCTTCCTGGCAGCATATGATAGGGGGTTTTGGCCGTTGGTATCGGGTAAATTGGGGTTGACATCCCCGCGCCCCAGGAGCAGCTTCACTAGATCCTCCCGCCCCCACTCAGCAGCGAATGATAGCAGTGTTCGACCATTTCTATCCGGTGAATCGGGATTGATATCACTACGTTCCAGAAGTAGGTTTACTATATCAGTGTATCTCCTCCAGGCAGCGGAGAACAAGGGTGTTCGATCATCATTAGCAGATAAATTAGGATTGACTTCAGGGCGCCCAAGAAGTAGCTTCACTACACCCGGAGCCCTCGTAATGATGGCATATAACAGGGGTGTCCGACCACCGCTATCCGGTAAATCGGGACCGACATCCCCCCGTTCCAGAAGTAGCTTCACTACACCTTCCCGTCCTCTCTCGGCAGCGAACGACAGGGGTGTTCGACCATTATTATCGGATGAATTGGGATCAACATCTCCCCGTTCCAGAAATAGTTTCACTACACCTTCCTGTCCTCTCCCGGCAGCGAACGATAGGAGTGTTCGGCCATTGCCATCAGGTGAATTGGGATCAACACCCCCCCGTTCGAGAAGTAGTTTCACTATAACTTCCTGTCCCCTCTCAGCAGCGAACGATAAGAGTTTTCGGCCATTTCCATCAGGTGAATTGGGATCAACACCCCCCCGTTCGAGAAGTAGCTTCACTATACCTTCCTGCCCCCTCTCAGCAGCGAATGATAAGAGTGTTCGGCCATTGTCGTCTGGTAAATTGGAATCGACAGTGCCCCGTTCAAGAAGTAGTTTCACTATACCTCCCTGCCCCCTCTCGGCAGCGAACGATAAGAGTGTTCGGCCATTGCCATCCAGTGAATTGGGATCAACATCCCCCCGTTCGAGAAGTAGTTTCACTATAGCTTCCTGTCCCCTCTCAGCAGCAAACGATAGGGGTGTTCGACCATTGCCATCTGGTGAATTGGGATCAACATCCCCCCGTTCAAGAAGTAGTTTCGCTATAACTTCCTGTCCCCTCTCAGCAGCGAATGATATGGGTGTTCGGCCATTAATATCGGATGAATTGAGATCAATGTCACCCCGTTCCAGAAGTATTTTCGCCATACCTTCACTCCCTTTTTCGGCAACGAATGATAGGAGTGTTCGGCCGTTGCTATCTGGTGAGTTGGGATCAATGTTCCCCCGTTCCAGAAACAGCTTCATTATACCTTCATGTCTTGAGGCTGACAAGTATGGGCTCCTGAAATCGTCGGACTCCCGAAATCGCTCGACAGCAAATGAAAATGGTACTCGGCCATTATTATCGGATGGATTGGGATCGATATCACCCCGTGCAAGAAGTAGTTTCACTAAAGCTTCCTGCCCCCTCTCAGCAGCGAATGATAGGGGTGTTCGGCCATTATTATCGGATGAATTGGGATCAATATCACCCCGTTCCAGAAGTAGTTTCGCTATGCCTTCACTCCCTTTTTCGGCAGCGAACGATAGGAGTGTTCGGCCATTGCTATCTGGTGAGTTGGGATCAATGTTCCCCCATTCCAGAAACAGCTTCATTACACCTTCATGTCTTGAGGTTGAGGCCGATGAGGATGGGCTCCTGAAATCGTGGGGCTTCCGAAATCGCTCGGCGGCAAATGAAAAGGGTACTCGGCCATTATTATCGTATGGATTGGGATCGACATCACCCCGTTGAAGAAGTAGTTTCACTAAAGCTCCCTGCCCCCTCTCAGCAGCGAACGATAAGGGTGTTCGGCCATTGCCGTCTGGTGAATTGGGATCGACATCATGCCGCTCTAGAAGTAGCTTCACTAAACCTTCCTGTCCCCACTCGGCAGCGAATGAAAGGAGTGTTCGGTCATTGATATCTGGTGAGCTGGGATCAACATCACCACGTTCTAGAAGGAGCTTTACCACACCCTCTCGCCCTCTCTCCGTAGCGAATGATAAGGGTGTTCGGCCATTGATACCTGGTGAATTGGGATCGACATCACCCCGTTCTAGAAGTAGCTTCACCATACCCTCCCGCCCCCTCTCCGCGGCGAATGATAAGGGTGTTCGGCCATTGATATCTGGTGAATTGGGATCGACATCGCCCCGTTCTAGAAGTAACTTCACTATAACTTTCTGCCCCCACTCAGTAGCGAACGATAGGTATCTTCGGCCATTGCCGTCTGGTGAATTGGGATCGATATCACCCCGTGCCAAAAGTAGCTTCACTAAACGTTCCTGTCCCCACTCGGCAGCGGACAATAGGGGTGTTCGACCATTGATATCTGGTGAATTGGGGTCGATATCACGCGGTCCAAAAATTAACTTGGCTAAAACTTTCTGCCCCCACTCAGTAGCGAACGATAGGCGTCTTCGGCCATTGCCGTCTGGTGAATTGGGATCGATATCACCCCGTGCCAAAAGTAGCTTCACTAAACTTTCCTGTCTCCACTCGGCAGCGAACGATAGGGGTGTTCGGTCATTTACATCTGGTGAATTGAGATCGACATCACCCCGTTCGAGAAGTAGCTTCACTACACCTCCCTGCCCCCTCTCAGCAGCGAACGATAGGGGTGTTCGTCCATTGATATCTGGTGAATTGGGATCGACATCACCCCGTTCAAGAAGTAGCTTCGTTGAACCTTCCTGTCCCCACTCGGCAGCAAACGATAAGGGTGTTCGGCCATTGATATCTGGTGAATTGGGATCGACATCACCCCGTTCGAGAAGTAGCTTCGTTGAACCTTCCTGTCCCCACTCGGCAGCAAACGACAAGGGTGTTCGGCCATTGATATCTGGTGAATTGGGATCGACATCACCCCGTTCGAGAAGTAGTTTCACTAAAGCTTCCTGCCCCCTCTCAGCGGCGAATGATAATGGTGGTCGGCCATTACCGTCTGGTGAATTGGGGTCGACTTCACCCCGTTCGAGAAGTAGCTTCACCATACCCTCCTGCCCCCTCTCCGCAGCGAACGATAGGGGTGTTCGGCCATTGCCATCTGGTAAATTGGGATCGACGTCACCCCGTTCTAGAAGTAGCTCCACCACATCCACCCCGCCCCTCTCCGCAGCGAACGATAAGCGCGTTCGGCCATTGCTATCTGGTGAATTGGGATCGACTTCACCCCGTTCTAGAAGCTGTTTCACTAAACCTTCTTGTCCCCACTCGGCAGCGAACGATAGGGGTGTTCGGCCATTGCCATCTGGTAAATTGGGATCGACGTCACCCCGTTCTAGAAGTAGCTCCACCACATCCACCCCACCCCTCTCCGCAGCGAACGATAAGGGCGTTCGGCCATTGCTATCTGGTGAATTGGGATCGACTTCACCCCGTTCTAGAAGCTGTTTCACTAAACCTTCTTGTCCCCACTCGGCAGCGAACGATAAGGGTGTTCGGCCATTGCCATCTGGTGAATTGGGGTCGACATCACCCCGTTCGAGAAGTAGCTTCACCATACCCTCCCGCCCCCTCTCCGCAGTGAACGATAAGAGTGTTCGGCCATTGTCGTCTGGTGAATTAGGATCGACATCACGCCGTTCTAGAAGTAGCTTCACTAAACCTTCCCCTCCCCACTCGGCAGCGAGCGATAGGAGTGTTCGGCCATTTATGCCTGGCGAATTAGGATCAACGTCCGCTCGTTCTAGAAGTATTTTCGCCACACCTTCATGTCCCGCGGCTGGCGCACCCGTCAGAAATCGGTGGGCAGTAAATGATAGGGGTGTTCGGCCACTATAATCGCCTGAATTGGGATCGACATCTCCCCGTTCTAGAAGTAGCCTCACAACACCTTCTCGTCCCCCCCCCGCAGCCAACGATATGGGTGTTCGACCATTCCTATCCATTGAATCGGGGTTGACATCCCCGCGTTTCAGAAGGAGCTTTACTGCCTCTTCATTCCCCGATTCGGCGGCAAACGAGAATACTGTGCGACCATCTTCCATAACCGTGTCGGGTTCGATATCCTCCTGCTCTAGAAATAGCTCCACCATCCCCCTCCTCTTGTATAGCACAGCCCACATCAATGGTGTTCGGCTCCTAAAATCGCGCCCATTCACTTGCCATCTTTTCATCTCCAGCATAGCAATCGCAATTTCCTCGATCCCCCAAAACGCGATGCAATGAAGTCCACTGATTCTGTTGGCATCCTCCACCCTGCCCCGCCCACGGATTCTCATTTCCCAGAGAACACCGGCAGATACGTGGCTTTCGTATCCGTCAAGGAGTCGCAACGCTAGAGATTTCACTGGCTCCGTCACCCCCCTGGCTGCATGGTCCCCCCAGAAACATGTGGCATATTCAAGAAATTGTTTTGTCTCCAGCACGTTATCCAGGTTTGGTGGCAAAGCCCGAATTGACAGGCAGTTCAAATAGGTGAGGCAGATTTCGGCCATCATTGAGTGAGCCGTTACAAACAGTGTGGAATGCCGCACCAGATACTCCTGAAGCGTGAAATGCAAGAGACGGGGAGTCGATGCCTTTTCGTCAACTGTGACGAGTCCTAAAGTGTAGCCTAGTACAGTTCTTATTGAAAGCACGTTCTGGATGCTAAAGTCCTCTGACCCCAATTCTACCCCTAGGGCATGACACAACTCCTGAGATCTTAGGGGCCGCTCGCAGTGTGAAATCCACATCAGTGCTTCTATTCCAATCCTCGATTTGCCTCCACCCTGTCGTCTTATCCGATCCAATGTCTTGTCGTATGCGTCCTGTAAGCCAAGGCCCTTGGTCATCTTATCGAGCGCCTGTTTCCTCCGGTAAACGGTGGGTTCTTCAAGGATTGCATCCATATTGAGAGAGGCAAGGAGGAATCTATTACCGTTAGCTCTACATCTATAATTCGAGAAGTCAGGAGAACACATACGTTCCTGAGGTCACTTCCGGAATAATTCGTAGGATGTCCGCTTCCAATTCCTCGTCCCGCGCATCAAGCTCGGAGTCTCGGCTCAGTCTCATCCTAAGATACAGCCCAATATCGTGCGCGGTTGGGCTGATAGGCAACATATCGGCAGTGCCGGGGAAATATCTCTGGGCCTCGTCTCGTATGTGGATCCTCCCGGTCAGGAATAATCGAATATTCGGGCACTTCTGAACAATCTGCTGCAAATAGTCCCAAAGCTCTGGCCGGTGCTTCGCGGGAAATTCGTCTAAGGCATCTATGCAGATGAATACCCGATGCAGTCGCGACAAACACTCGACGAGCATCTTGAGGACCCCCGAAAGTAGGGGTCTGCGGCCGCCAACACCCCCCTTCGAAATCTCAAATGCCTTCTTTACTTCATCCGGAATCGGCTCTAGTGCGCTGACAACCTGCTTTAATAGTGCCCCAAGTAACCCCGTTGCTGATTGTTCATTCGGAGCATAAAAATCGCAGTACACACATGCTACAGCCATAGCGCCCGCTTCGACCTGACCACACAATCTATCTATCACAAGGGAGCTATTATTGTTACTATTTACCCTCGGAATCTTTAAGGGTAGCCGCCGCTCATACCTAAGATAAGTCTTTCCAACGCCGGGATCCCCATAACAAAACAAGACAGGGTTGAAAATTCCATCGCCGCCTCGACTCCACCGTGTAAACTCGTTTGTAAGAAGAAGCCAGTCGCCCACCCCTGACACCCGGTGCACGCCTATAGTCTGGTGCCTCTCGCGAGGCTCGAGAGGTGATAGCCATTCCAGGATGGCACGTTTCCCATCGGTTATCGATATATCGTAGTTATTCCACACGTTGTTGTTGCTGTTCCTGACATTACCACAGTTGCTATTTATCGAAATGACGGGGTCGCGATGTGCTATCGAATCCATTTCGCCTAAGGTACTGGTTTTTCGTTGAAGTTCGTTATCGAGAAGGACAGTCAGGGTATTTAGGTGCGATATTCGGGGGTTTTCGGTGGGGGGAAACAGGACAACACATCGCCCACCATATTACTGGTAGTGTTGCATGATGGCGCCATCCAATCACTCCCTCCATGGATAAATCATGCGCACCCCTGAGATTTGCATAGATTCTCCTCTTGTCTACCGTACCCGATCCCGTTACTCGCAGTGCCTCCCCCCTTTCTCAGCGACCCACAGCACATCACCAAATTCCCGCGATATAAACTAATCACCACCATACAGAAAATACTCCTCCCGTAGAATACGTGTATGGAAGTTTTCCCCTTAATTTGAACGGCGTAGTTTCTATTTCATCAAAAAAAAATTCCCAAGAAGCTCGCTGTGCCACCAGGCCTGTCAATGTTAGGGCGGGAGCAAGTACCCGGAGCGGGGGAGAGGTTTTGTAAAACTACTCGTACAGTACTCGTATATACCCTGGAACAGCACTCTGCAGCCAATATTTTCTCACGCGCACAGGAATAATATTATTTTTGTCCAGTCCAGCCACACCCACTCCGTGATCCCAAGTGGCCAGTTCGGGCATGGGTTTACTTGTAAAAAGCCTGGGCTAGTCCTGTGGAAACTCCCGGCGGCAGCCGTCAGCCCAAACCCCTAGGTAGACCAGGGAAAAGCTGCCAGGCTGTTTCAAAATTTCAATTTGGACTGCATGACCTGCAGATCCCCAAGGAGGCTGCGGATATCTGTGAAATACTGTACTTGTCACAGGCAACAAGTACCCGAACAACATCCACCACGTCGGTTACAACCACAGCGATTGAAATTTCAACTCGTCACATTTGGCTTCTGACCAATCGAGATCCTTGGACCCCTCTTCACGACGGCTTCAAGTCTTTAGTTTAAGGAATCCAACCCTTATTCTAATTTCGTCACTGGAAGATAGATTTATCTCTTCCATCTATTATTTTTACTTCCTCATCTTCCATTAACACCACGGTATCTGGACATTATGGTTAAGCGAGGTTCTACTACTTTTTCGGCAACGAAAGTTGCTAAAGCGGGGTTGGCGGCTTCGGCCGCGTTGGCGAGGATTTTAGAGTTGGAGAAGGAGGTGGGGAGATTGAGACACCATGTTTCTGTTTTGTCTAAACAGATTCATGTGATGGGAAAAGAGGAGGAGAGGGAAAGAGGGGGTGATGGTGCCGAGGTGGCTTCGCCCGTGAGGGTTCAGGAGCCTGAGCCACAAGTGGTGGCTGAGCCCGAGGTACGGATGAGTGGAATAATCGTGGCGGAGGGTGAGGAAGATGTGTGGGTGGCGCCTGTGGCGAAGCCGGCGGTGGCTGAGTCAAGAGTGGCGTTGGTAGTTGAAGAACCTGAGGTGGCGCTGGTGAGGCTGCCGAAGGGTAAGAGGAGGAGAACAAATGTTGAATCAGAGGAGGAGGAGACGACGGAGAGTGAGGCGGAGGAGGTGGTTGAGGGGCAGATGGTGGCGACCTCTATTCCGAGGAAGCCGAGAGGAATGGTTGTTGTGGCGGGGCCCCAGTTGGGCCGAGGAGTGGACAGTTTGGGCGGGGTGTGGTTAACCCCAATTTTCCTATGTATTTCAACCATTCCCGGGGATTTCCCGGAGACCGTGGAAAATGGCCTGCGGGGTGTGGTGGAGGATACAGATGACCCTGAGTGGCGAGGGTAAACCTAACATTGGCCTGTTTTTTAGTAGGCTTTATTATGCGAATCGACGTGGGCAGGGCTTGCTTTACCCCTTGTTTAGATGTTGGAGGAGCCCGCCTGGTGTCTGAGCACTGGGGTGTCGGACGGCGTAGGTTCACCTTGTTATTGTTGTTTTACTAATGATGCAGATTCTTCATTCGGCTTGGTGACCCGCTCGGGGTGCAGTTGGCTACGGGGGGAAGTCGGATTTGTGGTTTTGAAGTTGATTTAGTGTAAAGGGTTGTTTGTTGTTTCTTTGCTGTTGCTAGAGGTGGTGAGGGAGTATGTTCCGGTAGGCGGGTCCGGGAGTAGCTAGTGGATTGGGTCACGCTTTAGAGTAGCTTAAGTACCCGAAATGGAAAAAGTTTTAAAAAAAAAAAAAAAAAAAAGTGCCCGAACATTTAGAAGGAAAACAGGGATAATACAGGGATAAACGGCGATATTTCAGGGATATTTCAGGGCTATTTCAGGGATATTTTAG
>Ga0307517_10004051_pt1 | contig 22656 bp, 18 predicted proteins | sample 23_EM_MG_FD_194515 | JGI IMG/M metagenome (GOLD analysis project Ga0307517, IMG submission 194515) | Populus trichocarpa ectomycorrhiza microbial communities from riparian zone in the Pacific Northwest, United States - 23_EM | ecosystem: Host-associated > Plants > Roots > Unclassified | place... | reverse complement strand
TCTCTTCCAGATTCACCTTCACTATATATGCCTTTGTTGATTATTATTACTATCTGTATCCAAGAGATTAATACTGCATGTTTAGTTTCAGCAAAACAAAAGAATAGACTCTGGGATTATCTTTTGGCGTTAATTAGGAAGGATCTGAAATCTTGTTGATCCAAAATTAATTCGATTATAACCTGTTAATTTTTTAAAAAAATTACTTTTAAATAACATGATTTTGAATTTGATTATTTTTAAAAAAATACATTAATTTGAGTCGATCAAAATCAATTCATGAAACCTGTATCTCAAGCCTTATACTGGATTAACTCCAAATCAAATTTAATAACTTGGTTACTCGGATATTATATTATAATTCATTAAGATTGTAATAAGAATTAATCATAAATTATGAAATGAGAAAGGAAATATTATACTACCAACTAAAAAGTAAAACTATGTTAATATATTTTTTTAATCATTTGATTATAAGTTTCGTGTCGTAACTTACTGAATAACATATAAAAGTAATATAAAGTTGCGGGTTTAAAACTTGGGGTGCCATATTTTTTTCTCAACTAGAAAAAAAGAAAAGAAGTTACGCGTTTTAAAAGAAAGTGGTGCCTTATCTCACTTGGTTAAAGCATGTAGGAAAGCCATATATGATCACATATTTGAGTCATGTTAGGCACACTATTTGATTTAAAACAAACACAAATGACTTGTTTTTTATGTTTTTTTTTTTAAAAAAAAAGGGTAGATAATCTGGGTCTCAACACGGCTTTTTTTAGCCTTTTTTTTTTCTTTTTTCAAATTAATTGTTAAGAGAGTTTTTATTTAATTTTATCTTCCATATTTAAATTATAATAAATCACTAATAAACATCAAAATGAGTAACTGAAGGTGGGTTTGAATGTGCCAATTGGTGAATGCAGTTAAGACTAAAGGAGAATAATTGGCCAAAGTGGCTTGCAGAGTGAATGCAATGAGAAGAATTATAGGAAGGAAGACAGCCTGGAGCTTGTTGAAACTTCTTGCAAGTGTTGGCCAAAATGGGCTTTGCAGAGTCCTCCTCATAAATCAATAATTATCAGAAGGAAGAAAGCCCTGCAGCATGTCGAAATTTCTCGTAAGTAACCCAGAAAACAAATTGCCATGGACCAAGTCTAGACCATGTAGGAAAGAATCCCTTCCATAGTGCTTTCAATCCCTCCATTCTAACTGTCTTCACCAGACAATCGTAAGAGCTCTGATATACAGCCTTGCCATCCTTGCTAGCTGCCTGATTCATCATTCTTGTCTTCACAACATCAGCTGGGCAACTCAAAGCAGTTGCAGAAAGTCCTGACATGATGGATGCTAATGTGTGGGCATAGATATTATCAGCAGATATATGATTCTGGATGATAAATCTTTTTGCATGGTCATAACATGCTAATTCTCCCATGTTCACCAAAAAGGCTCTTTGGATGTTCGGGAAAACTCCTTTCCACAGTCCGCCAAAGCCTTCTGCCTTTATAATCTTGCTGAAAGCATCAAGAGGCCCCGAGTACCTAGGTTGGAGACCTTGGTTCACAATACGACCATCTGCTTGCATCCGCACCTTAACCAGATCAGCAGGGCTAGCCACCACCTGTAAAACTAATGGTGAAATAAAAAAAACTGACAGGAAACTGTCCACCAGTATGCAGAAGTTTACACATTAAATTAGTATAACTTAAGGAATTAAACAGCTGGGTGCTAGATTAATTGAGATAATCCTAGTCTATATGCATCTCTCCACAATGCTAATGATTTAAAATTCTGAGTCAATGCTTGGAAATGTTGAATCTTTGAGAAGGGTTAAACTGTACACAAACAATTATATTTCTACAGAGACAAACTGAAAGGTAATATGGTTGCCTTTCCTCAACTAATTTTGTCAACTGATAACCAACCAAGGAACCTGTGGAACAGCAAAACCAATTTTTCCAAACATAAGAGAGAGATTGTCTTAATCTCGACAGCAAGGATGGAAATTCTTCTGTTTGGATTGTAATACTAGAAATCATTGGAGCAGCACAAGTACCGTTGTGAATACCAAACAAATGTAAAAAAATCAAACCTATTGGTACAATTAGCTATAATAAATAAATAACTAATTGTCAAGGATATCCATTAACTATACCATTTGCTAGCTCCATAAGCTCTCAGTTTTTGTTTGATCTGCTAATTAATTGCAAAAAATTCTAACGCTCAAAACTAATTGAAAATTGTAGCTTTTGGTTTATACTTTTGATCACTTTCTTTCATGGTCTGAAAGAAATCACTAAGAGCAATAATGATTATATACACCCCTCTAATCAATTCAGCATATTCAAGTACACCCCATCTTTTAATCTTCTTCTTTATGAATTACTACACTCACATTTATATCTCAATTACTGAAAAATCTAAACTTTTAAGGGAACTCCTTTAAAAAAAAAACAAAAGGAAAGGAAAGGAAAGAAAGGAAACTTGACAGAGAAGTGAGGTTTTCGTCCTTACCTGAGCAATTACCCCAGAAAGTCCACCAAGGAGAGCTTTGGTGGAGAGAGAAACAAGATCACCGCCACCAACTTCATTGTTAACCACCACAAGATATCTCAAATTTTCATAGCCCACAATTCGAATCGGAGTGTAGAATAGGTGTCTTAAAATGGCAGGAGAAAGGCCCTGGTAGAACCCGAGAGGACCCTGTTGGCGAATGATCTCGGAGGCCACCACGAAGGCGCTGGTGGGTTTAGTAGTGGAGGAATGGAGCTGGAGCCGGGTCTTTGTCAAGTCTATCGGGAAAGTGGCTATCTCGGCCACCATGGCTGACAGTGAGGTGAGGAGGATTTTTGTGTGGGTTTTTGGTTGCTGGTGGCCATGGCTTCCGTTCATGGGAGACGGAGAGCACACGAATGGATGGATTTTGCCGAGAAGGAGAAGGTGTCCAATGTTTGGGCAGATGTAGCAAAACCGGTCGCCTAGGACTTCATTTTTTTTTTCTTTTTTCTTTTTTCTTTTTTCTTTTTTCTTTAATGGGGGGGCATTTTTCATTTCTAAGAGTAAATTATAAATTACTTCCTCTAATTTTGCAAAACAAATTTAATAATATTTTTAATCTTAAAAACTGTTTAATTAATTCCTTTATCTATTTCATGTTTTTTTCAATTTATTTTGTTTTTTGTTTTAAAAATAAAATAAATAAATAATATGAAAAGATAGATGAAAAAAGAAAACATTTCTTAAAATAAATTAACTCTTAAAACTAAAGGAAGTGTTTAATTCATTTTTACAATACTAAAAGGAATGATTTATAAATTACTCTCTCACTCTCTCTATCTTTAAGTTGTTTACTTGACATTTTATTTTTTGTTATCCAGATATTTTAAATTATGAGTATACAGAAATTGGACCTGATGTTTTTTGTTTATTATCCTGGTCAGGACCAGAAACCATAGGGGAATGGTGCTGGGGCCAATAACAAGGACGAGGAGCACACAACTAGACGCCTATTTCATTCAAATGAAGACACGCAAGGCAACACACCACTTGTAGATGGGGAAGCCACAATAATCAGGTTAATGAAAATGCAAAGAACAGTTAACTTAAAGTTAGCTTAATGGATTAGATTTTAATTTTTTTTTTTTAATAGTTATGAGTTTGAGTTCTTTCAAATTCAGTAGAAAATTATATGATTGTTAACTTTAGGATCCGTAAGATTAATCAAGATATATATAAGTTAGTCTAAACACCTACGTTAATAAAAAAAATAAAAATCCAATCTTATCACAACAACATTGATCGCTAGCATGTTAATCAATCGATGGAAAGCTCCTAAAAACTGCCTCACCTTGCATAACGTGAAATTTCCTAATGGTATCTTACATTAACATTAGCAATGAACATTTATTATAATTTGTAATTAAGTAATTAGGGAAGATCAGAAGTTTCCTAATAGCATCTTACATTAACATTAGCAATGTCCATTTATGCACTAAACTTACCATGCTGCTCACAAGGAGGTTTGGATAAAACCTTTCTTGCTCTAGTACTTGTAGCATCAGAAGAGGAGCAGGATTCAAATTTTAGATGCGAAGAGGAAAGTAAGGCAACTAAAAGTGCATTGATATGGTGTCAGTACTTGTTTTCCAGACAAAAATACATAAAATCATTCAAAATCAAAATCAAACTTCACCGATGCATGCTCCCCATCCAAATGAAATCCAAGACTTTTCATCATGCTACACTAATATATTGGTCATTGATCTATGTGCACAACAAGGTGAGGGTGAGGGAGGGAGAATCAACAATGGCCTCCTTTTACTAAATCTATTTGTTTATAAATTAAAACAGTAACTTTGTGAAATTTCAAAAAATTGACTATTATGCGGTTTCAGAGAGCATTTATATTACAGCCACTCAATTAACGTGACAATTGCAGTTCCCAATTTAATTTACCTCATGGATGACATTTCCAGACGATAAACAAATCAAGAGGTGAACATCTATGATGCAGAAATTTTATGGGGAAGAAGAAATGGAAATGCTAATAAACACTGGAAATGACCTTGATCCACTCTTTAATGGAGTCCAAAACAGAAGCCCTGTAATCATCACCAGCCAGATCATGTGCTTTAGCCTGCCATCCAAAAAGGAAATATGCAGATGCAAATAAAGGTGAGACGGAATTCAAAAGATAAAGGATGCAAACTAACTTAAATTAAGTTGCTCTTCTTTGTGTGTGCACACGCAAGATTAAAAATTATAAAAATTGTCAGATATAATATGGTAAAGAAAACAAGAATCACAGTGGAATTCAATGACTTTGGCCAAGCATTGATTGCATAGAAAATCAAGTGCTTGCTCACCTTCAGAAGCATATGCATATTCAGTCATAGATGTAAATCCAAGACTTCCAAGGTCACTTATAATCAGGGTGATCGTTTTTTGTTAGATTTGGTTTTTATAAAAAAAAAAATATATGCAAAACCAGTTTTTTTTTTAAAACCGACCGGTTTCGGCTCAGTTATTTTGAAAAAAAACCCCGGTTCAAATCGGTTTGGCTCGGTTTTTCCGGTTTGGCTCGGTTTGAGTTTGGGTTCGGGTTTGGTTCGGTTTTTTAGGTTTCATGCTTATAAAACCAAACCAGTTGATTTTTTTAAAATTCTAATCGGTTTTTTTTTATTATTCAGTTTTTTTAATTATTTTTTTTAGTTTTCTCAATTTAATTAGTTTTTGATTTGTTTTTCTCACCGCTACTTACGTACAACCACTCCAATATTCTTCACCAATTTGTTATTCTCTGCAAATTTCCCTTGAAGATAGCATGCATCAATATCCATCGCACTATTCCCATGTAACATTTTCCCCTTCCCATCTAAATCCATGTCATCTTTATCTCGAGAATCATCGTCATTGCCATTAAACATTCCATCCATTATTGTACTCAGCTCCTCCAGCCTTCCCTTAACATACCAGTGTGGTGTTTCTAAGAACATTATAAATCACGGAAACAACGCTACAAGTTAACCTTACCATCAAAACATTTTTAGTTACGCATAAATAGCTAATAACAAGAAGCAAACTGATTCCGAGGCACGCATGCCAAGAAAATGCAGAAGAAGATTAGCAATGAGAACCGAAGAAACCAGCAAGAAAAAAGATATTCTCTTTCGTTTTCCGAGTCAGGTTTTCCTTCCAGTAATAAAGCACGAACTAAAAGTAACAATCATTTCTCCTGCTACTGTTTTTCTAATGAAATCTCTTCAAGTGCTCTACACAAAACTTGCTGCAACTCATCTTCATAGTCAACTCCTACATTGTTACAACAATCAAAATGCCACCAAAATTTTAACGCTAGATTTCTCTCAAAAGCTTCCTGTCACAAATAATAATAATAAAAAAAAACACATTAAATTGCAAGTGCTTAAACTGATCCGTTAAAGAAAGCAATATCTGTATACGATACGTCTAGTGACTTGAGAAAGAAATCGCGAGCAAGAGAGAGTTTCTTACTAATGATGATCCCTATACCATTTAATCATCGGTGAGTGTGTCTAGAATTTTTCTAGATTGCTTGCTAATGATGGAGTTGATTCTTCCATTATTTACAAAAACCTAGAGAAAGGGAGTTGTGAGAAGGGAGAGGAGTCAAGTTTGAGAGCGTCTATCAAATAAAATAATAATAAAATAAATATCTAGGAATAAAATAAAATAAAAAAATTTAAAAAACATTAAAAATAAAATAAATATCAAACAAAATAATAAGGATCAAAATTAAAGTAAACAACAACGGGAAAACATATTGGATTTTTAAAAGGCCCAGCACAAAAATCAAGATATAAAAAGAGAAAAGAGGGGTGAAAAGAAAAAATATTCATTGGCGATTAATCACACCTCCACTATTTACACGCGTCATACCTTTGTGTAAAGGACAACACATCGCTTCCAACGTTGTCATATGGTGGCATTTGAACACCGGGAGGTGCTACACACGCCATCCAAATAACGCAGGCGCCTCCCACTTGATAGCGCGTTCAACTTTTTTATTTTTTATTTATATTCATATTCATATATTTTCAAAGACATAATTGTCCCTCATTTAAATTGACTATAACAAAAAAAAAAAAAAAACTTGAAAGACCCAATTGACCCTAACCACCAGTTTTATTTTTTAAATATATAAGGATATTATGGTCATTTAATTGTGCATTTGAAGGTTAAAAATACCAAAAAGCTCTCATACCCATCTTTAATTTTTTTAACTTTCAAGGCATAGAACTTATTACGTCATTTATTTAAAAAAAAATTACTTTCAAGGGCATAGAAGTTATTACGTCGTTCATTTAAAATATAAAAGTACTTATTTAACCCTAATTAATATGATAATAATAAATAAATTCACTTGAAATATCTTCATACGCCTAAGACCATGTTATTTGAGTTTTTTAAGCAAGGACAAAACAGTATTTTTACTGCTATAATCTACAGAAAACCGTGTCTTGGAGCTTGATTCCTTAGTTTTTTTTTTTTGTAATAGTGTTGGAATAGCTGTGAGATCTGAGGAGAGAGTACTGAAGACTTTTATGCAAGCGTTTAAAGAAAATGGCGTTTGGTGGCTACGAGAAAGCACTAAAGCTGGGAAGAGGAGTGCATGGAAAGGTGGTCAAGAAACAAGCCTTGAGATCCCTCCTTGACTCTTGACACTCATGAACCAAAGTTATTGAGCCAGTAGCAATGCAAGGATTTTATTTATTTTTTTAGCATTGTAAGTTCGTTTTGATCAATATGTTACCGCTAATGTTTTTCTGGGCTGTCTAAAATTTTGTTTGAAAATACCCTTGCAATATCTGGTAAAAACTCGAAAAAAGTAGCACTTCCCGAGTACTTTAATCAAGTGCCGATCGACATGACAACATCCATATTAAATTTATTGTTCCTTGGGAGAAGCATGGGCAGATTGCAAAACTATAGTTTTTTCCGCAATCTGACAGCAAGCACTTGAGTTGCTGAGCACCAAAACCATCTGGCGAAACTTCTAGTTATGGCCTCATGGACCCATGGAAGCAATTTGGGGCTTGCAGCAGAAATTTTTCTTTTTTCCTTTTAGTCCTTAGATGAGGATCTAATCAACTTGCCACTCTTGGAACAAGGGACTTGAGCATGATCCCAATTCAGGTATATGAAAATGCTTAATTATCAATACCTGACATTTTTTTTCCACTAACACGAAATAATATATAACCTATTTTCCCCCATTATAAAAGTAAAGATAAGATTTATTTCTGTTGACAGTAAGAAATGGTGACGTAAAACAACATAAATTCATGACTAATACAGTGACATATCCTCTTATGGGAGCAATGAAAAGGTGAATTGTAACAGCAAAGTGACTGGAGTACTCCCGGAACAACCTGAAAACCTAAAATATCAAACACCAGTCATTCTCACCAGCTTATTGTAGAGAATGCGGTCATCCCTCCCAGTGTTGCTCTCCAACAAAGCACTTTGCACAAGTTCCTGATGCCAAAACAAACCATTACAAACTACAAAAAGAACATCTGTGCTGGTGTGCAGCTCTTGATGGGGGGAGGCAGGGTGCTAGAAGATACAGAAGCACAATTCTCACCTTGACATCCCTGTGGGAAAGAAATTTCCCCAAGTTGTGGATAATCAACCTCATGTCTTCAACCTGAACAGGCAACAGTTAATCCTCAACATGCCCAAAAACAACAACAATGAGCAAAATAAGGAATTTTAGTCTTACCCTGATGTAGCCAGTTCGATTCCGGTCAAAAAACCTGAAAGCCTGTCCCATACAAGAAATATTGATAGCAGGTAGATGAAAGAACAATATTGATATTCTTAAATTGCAGAAAAAGATAAGGGAATCAAGTTTCTGAGAACATACCTCCAACAATTCCTTATCAATCACAGCCTCCTTCCCAGACAGCTCTGTCTTCTCTGTCTTCACCTTGTCATCTTTTTTATCAGACAAATCTGCACCAGACTTGGCTTTTGACTCTACATCTTTGATGTCAGTTTTATCTTGGGCCACTTCCTCAGCCTTGTCTTTTTCATCGCCAGCCAGAGGTTCATCATGCTCAGCATCCCTACTGGTCTTCCCCTCATCTTTTTGCTGTTTACCATTTTACCCAATAAAACAAGATGCTGTACAGTATATAATTGAAACTCAACGAATTACAGGAAACCATTACTATCATAAATCATCAAACTTGAACTGGACATGCAATCCAGCTTAGACTTCCCCAACTTGATATCTGACTATTTTGCACCAGAGAACTTGACTGAGATTATAATATCTATAATAAAAATTGAAAGGAAAGAATCTTGCCTCATTAGATGAATCATGTCCAGCATCATCCATTTCTTCATATTCTTCAGGATCCTCCATTTCTTCACATTCTTCAGGGTCTTCTTCTGGGTCTTCCTCAGATTCACTTTCTTCTTCCTGCTTTGTCTCATTAATAGGATCGACAGAAGTATCCTCCTCCATGACAGTCTTTTCATCATTTGGCTGATCTGCACTTGACATTTCACTGTTTGCAGATTTAGCTTTCACAGGTAACTCACTAGTCTTCAGGCGCTTTCTTGATGATTCCTTGTCCATGTCCATGTCCATGTCCATGTCCTTCTCCTTCTCCTTCTCCTTTTCCTTCTCCTTCTCCTTCTCCTTCTCGTCTATTTCCTCCCGCTGCCTCTTGTATTGATTTCTTTTGGTTACAAATTTTATTCGTACCTTCTGCATGTAATATAACATAGAAAGATGCCTTGGTAAATGAATCAAGTAATGTTCATGTTGATTGATTACACGTTATGAACCAACCTGGAGAAATGTCAAAAGACGAGAGCCCATTTGATACTGAAGCATTTCATATAGAGATTCAGCAAATAGTGAAAGCTGAAAAAGTAGGAGAACAACAACGGGATGAGGAAAGCAGTTACATTTCTCTAAACACTACAAAGAGCTTCATTGAGTTGAGGCATACACAGAGAAAAAATATACACAGTATTATAAAGGCAAACCTCAAATGTTGATTCTTCAACATCCTTATCAGTGTAATCCAAAAGTGAGTCCAGTGAAAGTGATAAAAAACGCGGCTGTAGCAAAAAATGCAACATTAGGAAATAATACAAGTGTAGGCAAGATGTTCCAAATTGCCAGTCAAATTTTATTTTTTTGACAACACAATGACAGTTAATATGAGTTGCTTTTGGCAGAATATTTTCAACGTAGGAGTTAGTAACACAACTATGTGTGAGGCAATAAGCAAAACCTACTTTAGATTCCTTGTTGCCTTTTGTTTTCAAAATAAACCCAGGGTGTCTAGGAGGTTCTTCAGGCTTTCTCTTTTCCCTAACTTCTTTTCCATCCTTGTCCTTTTTCTCTTCCTTTGATTTTTCATCATCCTTCAACTTTCCTCCCTTGCTATTAGCACTATCCTTCGGGGCAACCTTTAGCCTGTCAGCCTTAACTTCAGTTTTAGTCCCTGAGCTGCTTTTCTGGTCAATTTCCTTTTCATCCTCCTTGACAGCCTTGATTTTGTTAAAAATTGGCACACTAGCTTGCTTCTCTGCAATTGGGGATTTTGACTTGGTGTTATGAATTACTTTCTTCTCTGAATCTTTTGCCTCGCGCTCCTGGTTTCCTGTTTCTGCTGTTTTTTCCCCAGTGTTTTCTGTTTCTTTACCTGCCTGAACAACCTTTTCCTCATCCTTTTTGTCATCTTTCTTAAGGTCACCAGTCCCGCCACTGGCTCCTGCACCAGTGAGCTTTCTTTTAAGTACTTTCTTAATTATTTTCTTTTTTATGGTTGTTTTGATACCAGTACCTTGCGTAACTATAGGAGTGCTGGTATCTGAAGTATTCTTTGGTTTATCTTCAGTGCAGTCCTTCCCAGCTTTCATCTCAGACTGCAAGTCATTTTCTTTATTTTGAGTAGATTTTCCCACTGGTACCTTTCTTATAACTTTTTTTCTTACAAAAGTTTTAACGCCGGAGGTATCAGCAGGAGATTCACTCTGCTCAAGTGAGATCTCAGATCTTCCAGAGTTTCCCTCAACACCCTCATCTGCCAGTTCATTCTTTTTGCTGATAGAATTCTCAGAATCAGCTGTCTTATTAGTGACCTTCTGTTTCACAATTCTCCGTATGATCTTCTTTCCAGACTTCATGGTACCAGCTGTCTGCAAACCAGCAGCCCCCCCCTGGTCCTTCTTGTCGACATTCTTGCCTTCGTCAGCTGTTTCAGGTTCATCTTTTTTCTCAGCTTTCTTATCATTTTCACCACTCCTGCATTCAGTTGTTTTACCTTTTATGTAATTTCCATCTTTATCCTTATTGTTGATGACAGAAGAGGCAGACTCTTTGACGTTTTCCATTTGAGCCGACTTCTTAGAATCTCTCGCAGAATCTGTTCCTTTATCTGGATGATGATATCAATTTTAATGATATAGCAAAAGAGATGGTGTCATGAAGTGTAAGAAATTTCAGTCTATTTACCTTTTTCCCCTTCCTTCTTTCTAGCCCTCTGAGAAAAAGAGACACGTCAAATTAGCTCAAACATAACAATGCTCCAGTAATTTTGCCAAATATTTCAGGGAAAAGAAAGCCATTTGCAACAAGCCCAGTAAGTAAGCTTATTTAACCAATCACCAGAAAGAAGAAAAGAAAACATAAATTATATAGCAAGAAATTGCAGACATAAACAAACCTCTTTCTTTAAAGAAAGCTGATGTTCTCTATCAGCAACAGCCTTCTTGTGTGCAAGCCATTGCTCTCGCCATGCATCTAATGAAGGAAGACATTCAGATAAATCTGGAACAAACAGAACAGTGACCTCTCTGTGGCTAAAGAACCCATCAATGCCAAATCTATCATAATGTATCTGCAAATGCCAACAGGAGTCCAAAATTTAGCTGTCTGACTTCGAGAAACATGCAAGAAAAAAGGACATAAAGATCTCATAACCCATAGAAATGAAAACTGTCCAGGAGGAAAATCTAATTTCCACAGCAATATCTCACAAACACTTTACAAGAATAAAATAAATATATAAATGGGAAAGGATCCATTCCGCATTAAATTGACAATTACACTCGGTGTTCAATCAATATAAGTACAAATAGAAATAAATGGCTTTTAAAAATACATATACAATTTGCATGCACACAAGATATAAAAATACCAACCTAAAATCACACAAACATTTTATGGGCACGGGCACATTGTTTGCTTAAGTGGAAACGTAAATTAGGCTGCTAACTCATTCTTAGTCTTGTAGGATTTTTTTAGCAGCCGCTCTTATTATTTATTTTTTTCTTCACTGTGTAAAGGATATCTTGATAATTTTCTGTTTTCTTGCATAGGCCTTAGTAATGATCCATTTTATCTGGTGTTGGGTTTTTAAATGATTAGGCCTCTGCTTTGTGGTCCTTTATATTATCCCAAGATTACTAATTAATTAGATTCCAAATTTGTAATCCTACATCCTAATAGATTAAAGACAGTCTGATTGTTTGTAAGATTGATGCAATAGCCACAAACGTTTAAAGTTTACATTATGGGAATTTTATATTTTGTTTAATTTGTGTGATTTGAAATATACACCATTGCTCCTCTACTCTCTCTCCTCTCTTTAACTTTAAACTGCTTGTGCAACGCATCAGCTACTTTTAACTGAACAGTGGACAACCCCCAAACTAAACTTTAATAATCCAATTTCAACCAATAAAAACCCCACTTCACACGAGTATTTCTCAACTCATTCAAATATCATTCAGACTACAGCAACTTATTTTCTTAAAGGCTTGATCATGAAATCTCAGTTGCATAACGCAAACAAAAACTGAAGAGATTGTGATTCACATTATAATCAAGAAGAGCAAAATATTACCTCAAGAAAACGGTTCCAATTACGGCAGTTGTGCAAATCAAGTTGAGTTACATCCTTTGCATGTCTACAGAGTGAAAATCGCTTCAGTACAGCAAAAGGAACGGATGTTCTAATATACCAATTCAATACAGAGTAGCCAACACAAACCTAAGGGCTGTTTGAATTAAAACAGAATCATCAATTGATGGATCACCGCCATCAGCAGAATCCCATGGTCCACCAACAGCCATAAAAGAACGGTCTCTTTTGAGGACAGCAAACCTAAGAATATTGCAAATATGGGGTACACGATCATCACATCTTTTCTCAGATGAGAGCTCCTCCAGAGCATTCTTGCTAAGTCCACTCAACAAAATTATCTGAACAAGGAAGACAATTATTCGTTACCAAGCAGATAAATGTCATCAAGTTCACCTTACAAATCAAGAATGATAACAAAGGTGTTAAGATTAAAAGAAATGGTAAAAAGGTGAAAAAACTAACAGAATGCAACAACGATCATGAGATTAAAAAACCTAAAAAGTAAATGTACAGACAATATTAAAATCATGACTAGGTAAGATGTTTACACTGATTGGGTGTATTTGGATGATACAGTGTTAAACATTCCAGCTGATATAGTTCATCTAATCAAGTAGATAGTTCATCTAATCAAGTAGATTGAGATGGAATGATGTATCCAGGTGTCTTGTGATGGTCTTCCACGAGAGATTTTAAGGGAGTGTCTCTGACTGATTTTTAGACAGATTGGATAGCTATTTCTGTTCTAGTTCCAAGTATGTCTTATTCTCCATGCTGTTTTCCATTCTGCTTTTCCTTAATATTAAATCATTTTATGGGAAAGAATATAGTATGTATCAATTATAACAATTTCAATAAGTAATGCTATATAGAAGTAGAGATCCAAAAATAATTAAAGAAACAGCTTTGGGATGATTATATATACAGTGTGCATAGAAAGAGGTATTTTGATCAAGGATCAAGCAGTCATGAGATTACAGATTATAAGGGAAGTAACAAGCTGTGAAGCACTTCAAACAATTTGACAATACAGCCCTCAGAGCTCAGGGGTCAAAATATACACTTCCATGAATGGAATCCCATAATTAAATTTTCTTCTTGACAATGCAAGGTAAATCAAAAGCATTCAACTGTCTGAATGGGTTGTGATTTTAGCAGAACTAATAAACATTCAATTCTTTCATAAATGAAATTTTAATTTTTTTTCTCAGCCCGAAGAAACATTGATTTAAAGAAAATACAGAAATAAACAATTTATACAGGATCAAACTTGCACGCATAAAGAAATTTAAATATCCAACAACAAGCCTCCATAATCAGCTGTTACTGATATGACCAGTAAAGCGCACAATTACAATCAAGAGCATAATAATCTGTTTCCAGCAGCATCATTTTGAAATTTCATTTCCATGTAATTATCATCAGTTAAGTACTACTTGGAGAAAATACCTACCTTTGCATTCCAAACAGTGCTTCCATTCTCTGGTTTTCCAAATTTTTGAGACAAGAACGTCGTGGACAGATCCTTTTTTTCTGCTTCACTGCTATCCTCAACAAAATCATGCTCAAAACTGTTCTCGACAAAAAATTCAGGAATGTGAGTTCATTCCAATCTTTCCACTTGCTCTGCTAATAAAGTATGATACCAGTCATCACTCATCCCTATGGTTTGTGAAAGAGAACTTTCAAATCCAACAAAAATATGTAAATGGTTTCACAATGATGATAAATTATACTATGATTATGGCAGCAAGTATAATTGAAAAAACTAAACAAACAAGACGAAAACTATTGTGGATATCCCAGAATAGAATAAATAGAAAACATGAAATCCATTGTCTCGAGGGTAAGGTACCTGACAGGGGTATGGATAGAAAGTTTCAGGTTTCCCTTTGGCCAGTTCACAATGACCTAAAATAAAAAGGATATCAAGGTAAGACAAAAGGATAACAATAAGAAATTCAAAGCTGAAACAAAACTAGATATCAAAACCTTAGAAAATTCTGGAGAAGCAAACAGTTTGGGATATCTCTTATCAATTGATAGAAAATCCCTCTCTATATCCACCAAACTGAATGTGCCAACCTGCAAGTAGACAGCATAAAGTCCAAATATAAAGGAAATACATAAACACTTCGGATTGCACAAACCATGGTAACAAAATAGAATAAACCACCATAACATATAAGTCAATAGCTGTAAGATTCCTCTCTTCCTGACAGGATAAATTCAACAATTTCAACAGCAGATCGGCAATAACAGACAACTGTCCACCCTAAGCAAGTTATCAAATGAGAAATATATATATTCAACTAATGAATTTCAGAGAAAGCCTAGAAACTCTTAATAGAAATTAGCAACCGTCCTCTGAATGATGTAAGTGTTTAGCCTGATGTAACAAATGAAGAGGAGCGGGTTCAAACTCATAGAAGATGCCCCAATAAGGGTAGGAGCCACAAGAGGCAAGAAGAATTTAGACAAAAATGGAGGCAAACAAGGAATCCTGGGAACCAAACAGTCAGACTATGAGCCAAAAGTCCACAGTAGAGCAGTCTGGAAAGAGAATGACCAAATGGTAGAAAAAAGAGAAGGAAATGTAAGGTTGAGGAATCACCGGAAGTGAACAGTTCAGCATAGAACAGAAGACCTACCTTACCAAGCGATATTAAAGTCCAAATAGAGGCAAAAATAGGAAGAATCAAGACAGGATGTTATTAAACATACCAAAGGGAAAGAATAGATTCTTGAAGAGGAAATTTTTTTTTATCAGCATTGAAAGATAATCTCTTGTCCTGTTTTCTTTACCTTGCAGACATAATCTCTCCTTTTTTCTTTAACAGGTGAATGACGCCTTCAGCATAACAGAACAGTAAGTTAGTTACAAAGGTTGCAAGATGTACAAGCAGCTACATATTCAGAACAAGTGTAGGACGCAAATGAAACATCAAGATCCACCTATGTGATGCTTCATGGCTTGGAGAATCACGTCGTAAAGATCTCCCCTCTTTCAGCAAAGAGGAACCACGTCGATCCATTGAAGCTCTTGGTGGAGTTCGCTCCCGCCTAATTTCGAGTCCACGTTTCCGCTCTCGCTCCCTCTCCCTCTCCCTCTCCCTCTCCCTCTCCTTTTCACGTCGTTCCAAAATGCGCTCCCTTTCCCGCTTTCTTTCTCGTTCCCGTTCCCGTTCTCGTTCCCGTTCACGTTCCCGTTCTCGTTCCTTTTCTCTATCCTTCTCCCTCTCACGCAGAAGTTCTCGACGGCGCTCCTCCTCTCTTAGCTCAAATTCTCGAAGATAGCTAGCTCTGTCATCCATGCGCTCATTAATCCTTGGATGAGAACCAAGATAATCAGATTCAAGAGATGTTCCATGGAGCCCTTTTCCAGTGCCATAGTCCCTTCCAGGAGGCAAACTCACTCCATATCCGGGATTTGATGAGCTTTGAGGATACAATAGATCTTCAACACTTCTCCTAGGAGCTGCTCCCAATATCGAGGGAGCATGTTGCCCATTGTACGTAGAAGAACTAAGTAATGAAGAATTGCGAGGATCGGCATCTATTCTTCCTCCAAAAGACATGAGATCTTGGGTGGTATGACGACTAGCAGCACCTCTTGCTGCAAGATAGTCAATTTGTCTGCCAGAAATGTTTTGCTACTCAGTGTAATACCAGGTACATACCAACTAACTTAGCAGAGCACAGACAATCACCATGATTAACAAGTCTAGTGTGGTAAAGGCAAGGATGAACTTGCCTGTTGATTGAGCAAAAATGGATATGACTAGTAAATGACAATCACTACATGCTACATGCATATCAAGCTCCAATTTGATCACATTACTTATCCATGAAAAATACCTGGCACCTCCATCAAGAGAAGCGGATTGCAATGACTGAGGTTTCAATAACTGTTCTTGTCTAAGAATTGAAGCTTGATCCATACGTTCATAAATCTCAGGCTGTTAAATGAGACCACAGAAAAAGTAGAAAATTTGTTATCTAAATAGCAACAAACTATACTGAAACATGCTTTGTTCCAGAAATTTAAAAGAAAACAAATAATCAAGAAAACAGAAGGAAATTAACAAAAAAAATCCAATTTCAATAATAAGATAAAAAATCAAAACCTGATGTTGATGACCAAAACCAACAGAATCGACATATCGTGTAGCTGTATCACCTTGCATATCCCTCCCCATATATGTACCTTGTCGTTCACCATATGGTCGTCTGTCAATTGCTGGATAATCAGGTATTTTTTCTGCAAACAATTGATCGCTTTTGTGTCCATATCCATGACTTGATGATGAGATATAGTCAGCTGATGAAAATTTAGGAGAATCAGGCAGAGTTGATGGATAGGTGCCACGACTATCCAATGACAACCCTCCACTCCCTTTGGCACTCAATGTGGGAGCCTACATGAACAAATTCCAAAAGAATTCTTAGATGGTTAAGACTGCAGATAGTCAAAGAAAACATTGACAACTCACTGGAATTACAACACAGCAGACTAAACTTGCAACCAAACTATTTAGGAGCACAAATGAAAAGGAACCTAAATATTTAGATGAAGCTAGTTTTAGATCCAAGACCCCTTTTTTTTGTAATTCAAGATTCCAAGGACCGCAAACATAAGAGCATAAAAATATTTCCTACATTAACTTGTGGCGTCATCTTAGATCCTAAGAATACTGTAGCAACAAGTGAATAGCACGCATTATGTTATGATATTATCTTAATACACAAATTAACAATAAATTCAATCCATGGTACCTATTAATTATTACAAAACATGCAAAGAAGGCTCATGAAAAAACTTAATGCAAAACATCAAGGACATGTCAAGTTATAGAAGAATCTTCAAAAATGATTTCAAAGGCCACTACAGATTTCCTTCAATTATATAAAATGATTCATAAATAAGCATGAATAGTTTGGAAATAACCATGAATATGAGTAAAGAAAAACATACCTGTTGAGCACCACTCATGGCAGTTGAGCCATAGGCAGCCCCGTATTGGCTCCCATAATGTGCTGTGGCCGAAGCATGGCCTCTGTATCCACCAACATCAGCTTCCTGAGGACCACCCAGAATCAATGAATGCCTAGAAGCCAGTGAATGTTGAGAGCCCCCATCATGCCCCCCAGCAGAGCTCCCAGAATATGCCGTTCCCAGCTAACCAAATTGAAAAATGAAAATGAGAGCTTTAATCCACAACCAGTTCACAAGATTACCATTTCTTTAATTCATAGGCATATCCCGAATCAAGCAAAAGTATTACACGTTAAAAGTAATTGATCGAATTACAAGAAAAGCTGCAATTTTTATGCAGTAAAAAAAAAACAATACGACTAAATTACAAAACTCCTATAATATGCAGTTCCCAGTAATAAAAAAAAAAAAAAACTGAAAATTTCAAATTAAAAATGAGACCTTTACTCCAGAACTACTCGCACAGGAAAACAATTACACCAAAACACATGGGTATTTATTGAACTAATAAAAAATACCATAAACTAAAAGAAATATCCCAAAAACAGCAATTTTCACGGTCATTCACATGTCATCAACATTGAAATACGTTACAAATAAAGAAAAAAAATGACCTAATTACAAGAAAAGCAACAAATTTTTTAATTTACAGTGAACAACACGAAAAAGATAAGGAAATAAAAAAGAGGCTTACATTTTGTGTATAGCCAGATTGGGCACCATAAGATTGCTGGCCATAAGCATTACTGCCTCTCGAAGAATACATATTTATTTAGACCACTAATTAAAACATAACAAAACCTGCGATCAAAGGGCAGACAAACCTATTATAAAACAAACAATGAAAGAGACGACCAGTGGTTAAAGAAGAAGATGGTGACAACCAACCCGAGATTATCAATGTTATACAGAATACTGCTGCTAGTGGGTTGTTTTTTGCTGTTCTTAAAAACCCTAAAATAAGAGACGATAGGACTGAATTTCAGGTACTGGTACCAAATTTCCTGTTTTTTATACATAAGCAAACTTGCTCCAGGAGTTCAATGAGGTGGGCCTGGAATTTTAATTCCTCCAGTCCTGTCCTGATAAAAAAAAAAAAAAAAGTTTTTGCATTTGTCTTCTTACATAAGGCCTGGGCCTTGCTTGATTGGTTTCGGCGTTAGAATTCAGTGTTTAATTTGTCCTCCTGGGCCCTCCCTGAGTCACCAAGTTTCTTTTTTCTTTTCTTTTTTCAAAGGTGTTCTTTTGGCAAGGGAATAGATAGAAAGTAGAAACTCATCAACTGTTGATTCCTTGATTCTCTCTCTCATATTATAAAAATCATTTAGAGGGATTAAGATAAGGTTAGATATTGAGGAGTCAAGAATATTACTACCCAGGCCCCTCCAATATTTGTCGGGCCCATTTAAGCCCGTCAGGTTGCCTGGCCCATGAACAATTCTACTTCTTCTTGTTACGATTTTTATCTCATTCACGATAGGAGAACTAGGTGCACAATCGCCTTGTTAGCATTCGTAAATATTACACCCAGGGTCGGTCCTAATCCGGTTATCTTGATTGATTTAACGTGGGAATTTGGAGAAAAAACAATCGGTGGTGGAAAATTCGGACCAAACATGGAGTTAAATTAAATTAAAAATAATAATAATTCTCCTATAAAAATTACTGTTCACAAAACTCGGATTATTATTCATTTATTGGGGGTAATGTAGTCTATTTATTGTGATACAATTGTCTTTTTTAAAATTATATTACGTTAAATTTGTGATTTTATTTTTTTAAGATAAAATTATTGATTTAACACTAAAATAAAATAGTATATAATATCCATCACTCAAAAACCTTTTTATATAACTTTTAGAATGATGTAATTATTTTATTGCTTTTAGAGACAAAACTAACAAAACTCTCCCTCAATACTTTTGTGTTATTTTGTATTAAAATCTGGCAATATAATTTCTCAGTTTTTTGGTCTAAACTCTCACTCATAGACGATCCTGTTATCTTGAATGATTTAATGAGGGAATTTGGCAACAAAAATTGGTGGTGGGAATTCGGACCAAACTTTAAATTAAATTATTCAAAAAAAAATCTTTTAGAAAAGTTATTGTTCGTCGAGAGTCAGGTTTGCTACTTCTTATAATAGTGTAATTATAAGATTGTCCTTGAAAATAAATTGAGTTATGCATCAAGGTAAGGTGGCTTTTTTAGCAGGACACAATTGTTTTTTATTTTTTCAAATTGCATGGGTTAGATTTGTGATTTTTTTTTTTACATTTAAATTATTAATTTAACCCCATGGTAAAATAATTTAATGCCCACTACTCAAGGGCATTTTTGTATTTCTATTTTTCTATAATAGTGTAATTATTTTTATGTTTTTAAAGACAAACCTAACAAAACTCGTGTTTAAGGGTTTTTTTATTATTTTATGTTGATTTTATTGTACATGCAAGGTGTACTCAAGGCATTGCTATAAATTACATTCTTCAAATATAATTTTTTAAAAAAACTAGTGGTGTATGCATAGCACACGTGCCAACACGTGGACATGTCCCGAGTAAGAGGCCAGCCAGCCACTAAAAACCACCTTTCAACACAGTGTTTAAAAAGTCTGTGCCCCCGGCCCAATGGGAAGGCGAATGCCCTTAACACACATCGAGTTTGGAATTGGTAGCTGCTTTTTTTTCTTTCCACATCCTTGAATTTCTTAAACTCATTAGGGCTTGTTTAGGAATGTGATAAATGTTACATCTCAAAATGTTTTTTTATTCAAAAATACATTAAAATAATATTTTTACTATTTTTAAAAAATTATTTTTAATTTTAACACACTAAAAAACAATTAATTTCAAATAAAAAAAATTAAATTTCAAACAAACAATAAACTGCGAAACACGCTTTTATACCAAGTAGCAAACTTGGAGCGAGAAAAAAGAAAATAAGAAAATTTTAAGAATCATGCCCCCACTTCTACCAAACCTTTTTTTTCCGTCATGCATGATCGACCGATTCTCGGGCTCTTGTCTAAACTTCACAGTTAACATCTCCCTAGTTTTGTTTCCAAAGCCAGCAACTTCATGATCATAATCTCGAAAAGGTCCCACTTTTCAATTGGGTCATGACCTAATCCTTACCTTAAATTCACGTCCTCAGGCCACTCTATTCCCATTTCTATAACGTGTACGTGGATTCTTACTCACCGTCAGTATTTAAAAAAAAAAAAACTGGGTAAAAAAAAAAAAAAAATGAAGCCACCTACTGGTCACGCATGCTATGCCCAACTCCCAGGGAAGGGGGCTGCATCTAACGGCCGAGATTCGTAGAATATCCTGTTTCATTTCCTGCCATATTCTAAAAAATTAATCAGTGAAGGGTTTGGTCTGATCTTAATCCGGATGACCTAAAATCAACAGCACGTATTCGCTCAAAAATTGATAAGAAAAAGGGCATGCAGTAACCAAGGAAACTGATTTAAAACCAATTAGGATCCAGTACATGAGGTGGCTAGATAAGAACCACAAAGTGGAAAATTATGGCCTCCAATTTTCTCCGATGCTTGCTTATCCATAGTCTACAGCCTCTACTTTTGGTAGGGGTACGTGTCATTTTATGAATAGGTGTTGATAGCTATCTCAGACTCCGACAAACGTTTTCTGGCTTTTCCCGACCCATGTTTAACCAGGGAGGGATTCAATATCCTAATCTACCGAGTTGTAAAATGGAGCCCGGATTCAATATCCGAGAGCTCGCACCCTCGGGTTCAGTATCCTAATCAACAGCACCATGATTACCTCGTTCACACGGGGAACTTTTTAGATTCGGAAAGCAAAATTCAATACAATACATACATCGTGTTGTTATTATTTTTTAAAATATTTTTTTATTTATAAATATATTAAAAAATTAAAGCATTATTTATTTACAAAAATATTTTCCAACCAAAAAAACAAATTTGTCGTTAACTTCAAAGCAAAATTCGGTAAATGACACTGCAAGGATTGTTTGAAAGCAAATTCCCTCGACCAAAGAGTCTCGATGCAAGTATAAATACAATTTTTTTCATATATATTATTTTCCAAGATACGAAAATATTAAAGATTATATGAATATATAAATTCAAATTAAGCTTTACTTAAAGGAAGGATTTGAACATCAAATTATTTGATCGTCGATAATTTGAGCCTACCGTGTATATTAAAGAAAATTTCCACTTGAAAATATTTAATACGTATATAAATAGAATAGGACAAAAAATAGAGCCAAAAGCGTTGGACTTTTCAATGAAAACAAGATTAAAGTTTTGGAAAGTGCGAGTGCAAAGAATCAAGCATAAAGTCGAATGTAGTTCTAGAAAGGGTGTTCTCATTCTGTAGTCTGTACACACAATGCGAGTATAGCCTCGTTAACATCCGAGGTTTTCAAGTCAACAAAACAACCAATCAAAACCACGAAGCCACAACAGGACAAAAAACCCTCAAAAATAAAAGGGCCAGCCATCTCCTAGCAAACATTTCAAACACCCTCATTTCTCTCAAGCCCTCCTCTGGCCTCCCTCCCCTAGCAAAGCCTGCAAGGTCACTTTAATCTTAGCAAACTGCCCCAAGATTTTTTTTTAATACCTCTTGTCTTGTTTGAGCGCTAGAAATGCAAGGAAAAACCAACTCTGAGCAGCTTCCTCCTGGTTTTAGGTTCCACCCTACCGATGAGGAATTGATCATGTACTACCTTCGTAACCAAGCCACATCCAGGCCATGCCCTGCATCAATTATCCCAGAAGTTGATATTTACAAATTTGATCCTTGGCAATTACCTGGTTGGTTTTAAGTTAAAGGATCTTGTTTTCTGGGCACATTGAAATTGAAAAGTATCCTTATAATTCGCATGCATGCTTGATTGTTTCTAGACAGGGCTCGTAATATTGATTGTTTAACTTATGTGTAGAGAAAGCGGATTTTGGAGAAAATGAGTGGTACTTCTTCACCCCTCTCGACCGCAAGTACCCAAATGGAGTGAGGCCTAACAGAGCAACTGTGTCAGGGTACTGGAAGGCCACGGGCACAGACAAGGCCATCCATAGTGGCTCTAAATATGTTGGTGTCAAGAAAGCTCTTGTTTTTTACAAGGGCAGGCCACCTAAGGGTACTAAGACCGATTGGATTATGCAGGAGTATCGCTTAAATGATTCGAATAAGCCAGCCAGCAAGCAGAATGGATCCATGAGAGTAA